>AUXO010870254.1_pt1 | contig 30175 bp, 29 predicted proteins | sample 768731 | NCBI WGS metagenome assembly AUXO01 (sample SAMN02715735, study PRJNA202380) | gut metagenome | biome: sheep rumen | host: Ovis aries | place: New Zealand: Palmerston North
CGAAGCAAGAACAAAAACAAGAAAAAAGAGTGTTTTTTGTCAAATAAGAGCAAGGCGGTCGGTGCAAGCTGATAAAAGAGGCAGGAGCACAGCTTCGTAGCGGTGAACGTGTTTGATTTGACGCCTATCTTTTCAATGCTTTTCATGCGGTCGGGGAAGTCGCTCATAAGTTACGAACAATTATTCATAAGTTTGGAACAATTGTTCATAAGTTGCGAATAATTATTCATAAGTTATGAATAAGTGAAGTCATGCCGTATTTTTACGGCACGACGGACGAAAAGAGAGGATAGACAGAGCGTGAAGGACGTTTTTTCTCATAAAGTTATGCGTGTTTTTTCATTCTACTCGTTTTTTCCTTATATTTGCATCATAAAAAAGAGTTTCACACATGAACATAGGTGACCAAGTAAGATTCTTGAACGATGTGGGCGGAGGCAAAATTACGGCGTTCCGTCCGGGAGGTATTGTGCTAGTGGAGGATGAGGATGGATTTGACGTGCCTGTATCGCAGGATGAGGTGGTGGTCATTGAGAGCCAAGCCAAGCAGCCTGCCCCCAAGCCTGCTCCGAAGGTGGAATATGGCCAGGCTCCCCTCAAGCCCAAGGATGCACAGCCCAAGAACGAGAAAGAGGTGGCACAGGAGCAGAGCCTGAACGGGAAGGAGTATCTGCAGTCGAAGACTGCGGCTCCGGCAGATGCGGAAGAAGAGGTTGTGGACGAGCAGCTGGAGGCACGCATTGTGCGTCTGGAACTGACCATCCAAAAGCTGGAAGCACGCATCGCGCGACTGGAGGCGGAGAACAATCTACGGAAGAACGAGAAGCTGATGGCGCGTAAGGCCCAATCGACAAAGAAGCCTCATCGCCCCACAGACTTGGGAGACCTCAAGATTCTCTAAAATGGGCCACTCGGCATTCTATCATCAATTTCAGAAACTTCATCCAACAATAACTAATACGATTAACCTGATGAAAAGAGAAGCATTCAAGATGTTCCTGAAGCCAGGATGCAAGGAAGAGTACAAACGCCGTCACGCAAACCTGTTCCCAGAGCTGAAAGCCCTGCTGACAGAGAGCGGCGTGCGCAACTACAGCATCTATCTGGACGAGGACACCAACACACTCTTCGCCTACCAGGAGCTGGAGGGCGAAGGTGGCAGCCAAGACTTGGGCGGCACGGAGATTTGCCAGAAGTGGTGGGCCTACATGGCCGACATCATGGAGACAAACCCCGACAACAGCCCTGTTTCCATTCCGCTGCCTGAGATGTTCCACATGGACTAATTATACCAACATAAAGAAGCAGAGTTTTGGCTAAAGCTACAACAAGAATATTGAACCCCAACGACTCTTCCATCATCAGCATGATGGAGAGCACGCTGAAGAAGAACTGGAATCGTCCCTGTGTCACGAACTATGGCACAGAGGTGAGCTACACTTATGGCGATGTGGCCAAGATGATAGCCCGCCTGCACCAGCTGTTCCGCCAGTTGGGCATCGAACCCGGCAACAAGATTGCCATTTGCGACAAGAACAATGCCCACTGGGCCATCTCTTTCTTTGCCGCTTTCAGCTACGGCGCTGTTGTTGTGCCCATCCTTCCGGAGTTCAGCCCCGAACAGATTCAGAACATCTACAACCACTCTGAATCCACCCTCTTCATCGGTGGTGAGAAATACACAAAGGAACTCAAGGCACGCATTCTCCACATCGCCGACTTCACCATGCCCGACCACTTGCTGGGCATTGACATGAATGCCTTCAACGACCTTCAGCCCGACGATGTGCACTACTTCCGCGAGCAGCCCGACGACCTCGCCCTGCTCAGCTACACCAGCGGTTCGACGGGACGAAGCAAGGGCGTGATGCTGCCCTACCGCTCCATCTGGTCCAACTGCCAATTTGCTGATGAGGTGCTGGACTTCAAGCCAGGGGACAACACGCTCTCCATCTTGCCACTGGCACACATGTACGGCTTTGCCTACGATTTCTTTTTTGCCTTCAACATTGGCTGCCACATCCACTTCCTCACCAAGACGCCTTCGCCCCATGTGGTCATCAAGGCCTTTCAGACTATCAAGCCCGTGGTGGTGATTGTGGTGCCTCTCATTCTGGAGAAGATTGTACAGAAACAGATATTTCCCATCCTGCGCACACGCCACATCCGCGCCTTGACTGCCATCCCCATCCTCAAGCAGGTGGTGTATAGGCAGATTCGCAACAAGCTCTACTCCTCGCTCGGAGGCAACTTCTATGAGTGCATCATCGGAGGAGCCGCTTTCAACAAGGAAGTGGAGGACTTCCTGCATCAGATACGCTTCCCCTACACCGTGGGCTACGGCATGACCGAGTGTGGCCCCATCATCGGCTACGAGGACAAGCACCTCTTCGTGCAGGGCTCCTGCGGAAAGGCCGCACCACGCATGGAAGTGAGTATTGACTCTACCGACCCACAGAACAAGCCAGGCGAAATTCTCACACGAGGCACCAACGTGATGCTGGGCTACTACAAGAACGAGGAAGAGACCCTTGCCGCCATCGATGAGGAGGGCTGGCTGCACACTGGAGACCTTGGCACGGTGGACGCTGAGGGCAACATCTTCATCCGCGGCAGAAAGAAGACCATGTTGCTGGGAGCCAACGGGCAGAACGTCTATCCCGAGGAGATTGAGGACGCGATTGCCACCCACACCATCTTTGAGGAGAGCGTCGTCGTGCAGCGAGGCGAGAAGCTCGTCGCACTCGTCTATATCAGCGACCCCGCGCTGGAACACCACGGGCTCACCCGCGAGACCCTTCAGCAGCATCTCGACACGTACAAGCGGCACATCAACTCCTACCTGCCCGCCTTCGCGAACATTTCAGGCATTGAGGTGCAGGAGCAGGAGTTCGAGAAGACGCCTAAGCGCAGCATACGCCGGTATCTGTACTCATAACCGCACCTACAGCTACACACAGGGTCTATCACCCCCATACATAAAACGACTCCGCTTCTTTGCCTCGAAGACAAAGGAGCGGAGTCGTCTATACAGCTATATGATAGATTTTATTCTTTTCAATATAGTATAGCTTCTATTTCAGTAATTGTTCCACAGCCACGTCCTTGCGCGGCTTGCTCTGTTAGAAGTCTGCAAGAACAAAAGGGGTTGCAACCGCAACCCCTTGATATCATTAATCATTCATGTAAACTTTCCTTGAGAAGCCGTCGGCAGTTCTTTCAACGCAGACACCCTTAGGCTTGCTCAGCTTCCGCCCTTGCAGGTCGTAATAAGTAGCCGGAGCGTTATCTTCCACAGCAGGCTGGTCTGTGATAGCCGTAGTCTCCTGGTCTATCATGAAGACGTAGGTGTTTACGCTACGGGCAGGCATACTAACTGCAGGATTCATGATAGACGCCGCGATGTCAAGTTCCTGAGTCTGGCACAGGTTCTCGGCTTCATTGCCTGTTGATTTGAGATGCGTTCCGCTCTTCACGTAGTAAGGCAACGTCAGCTTCAGGGTGTGATCTTCAGCCGAGCTGTTAATCGCCATGATGATGAGGGAATCGCCCTTGATGTAGGCTGAAGCCTGAAGTTCAGAACCAGTCGTAGTAGTGAAAGAGCCTCTGGCCTCCAAGCGAGTTGAGCCTGTAACATTCTTTGCGAAATGTGACATGACATAAGCACGAGGCAACAACTTGTTCTTGCCGTTAGCTGCGCCATACTGTTCTTCACCTGTCCCTACGAAAGCCCAGTGGGCGCGCATATACCAATAGATGTAGCCCGTGCATCCGGCCAACATACATTCATTCAGCTCGCGGGCGAACTCCAGCTGCTCGTCCCAGTTGGGAAGACGGTCTTTGAGGTAATCAGAGACAGAGTGCTCTGTCATCCACACTTCCTTGCCGTACTTGGCGGCCTTGACAGCAGCGGCCTTCATGTTACCCAATGGTGGGTGTCCATAGAGGTGACCCGCGATGATGTCAATTTGGTCACGTGCCACTTCATCATCCATCAGCGCATCGGAGTAACGGGGGTCGAAACCGAGAGGCTCGGCACTAATCAAGCGCACCCCTTTGTAGGTCTCTCTGTCGAGCAAGTGGGCATAATTCTTCACAAGAGTGAGCTGCTGTGCAGGTGTGTAAAGACAGCCTGAGTAGTTAACCCACCAATCTGGCTCGTTCTGAACGGACACAGCATCAACATCCACTTTTCTTGACTTCATGTAAGCAAGGAAAGTGTTTATCCACGGGAAAAATTTCTCGTAGCAGTCGGTGCGCAACTCGCCGCGCTGATTGGCAGGGTCGTTATCATCCTTGTCATTCACATGTCCTCCATTAGCACCTCCGTTGGTTTTGTAGTCGCCTGGTGGAGACCAAGGTGTTCCGAAAACAATGCCACCACGCGACTTAACTTGCTTTGCCGATGGGACACTTCCTTCCCAGTCGTACGGCGTGTTCCAGCCGATATCAGAAGTATTGATATCGCCCTTGAAGTTGGGTGATATTTCCATACGCATGATATTCAAGCCGATTTTGGATTGTGAACCATAAAGCAGGCGCACAGGTTGCACATCAGTGCCATAAGGGCGCATGGCCCCGTCACAACAGGCAGCGCCAAAGCCTGTCACGGTCTGGTAGCTGTAATTCTTTACCACCAGCAGTTTGTTTCCTGCATACGCAGTCCCTATCGTCAATAGGGCAAAAATAAAGGTGAAAACTTTTTTCATTAGTGTAAAAAATTGTTTGCGAGGCAAAGTTACAACAATCTCAAGGAAAGCGCAAATAATTTAGTCTATTTATCCCTATCTGACAAAAGAATAACTCCATTCATCCGTGCACGACATCGGGCATTACACATATTATAATAGCGCACATGCGCACACGAAAGTTGCAACTGAATGAATTCAAAAGACTGGTTAGCAACACGCACACATACTATCGGGCTAACCACACGCGAGACACTAGGCAAGTCACACGTGAGACATCGGGCAAGCCGCATTTCAATGACTGCGCTTTTGCTTAAAGAAGTCCTTCATCAGCTGGGCACACTCGGATTCAAGCACTCCGCTGACTACTTCGGTCTTGGGGTGCAACGCCTCCGGCGCAAAGCGCTGGAAACCGCGTTTCTCATCGCTGGCCCCATAGACGAGCCGTCCCAGCTGGCTCCACCCTATCGCCCCCGCACACATCACGCAAGGCTCCACCGTCACATACAATGTACATCCCGTCAGGTACTTACCCCCTAATGTCTCAGCCGCAGCAGTAATGGCCTGCATCTCTGCATGTGCCGTCACATCGTGCAAGGTCTCAGTCAGGTTGTGCCCACGGCCTATCACCTGTCCATTCGCCACAACTACCGCACCTACGGGAATCTCGTCTTGAGCCAGCGCCATGCGTGCTTCTTCGAGCGCCATGCGCATATATCGTTCGTCTGCTGTCATCTATTCCATTATTGAATGCACAAAGATAGCACTTTTCCACTTTGAGTGCCGCTTTTGAGCAAGATAAAGAGAAAAAAAACTTAAAATGCACTCTTTTTAAGCGCGCATGGCAAGAATATTCCTTTTTTTATATTACCTTTGCCACAGTTCTCCGATTGAGAATATCGAAACGAGATTAGCTACAATTGTCACTGACCTAAACGAAGACCAACTAACCAAATGGGCAATACCGACCATGCCATTGGGGAGCTGCTAAACAGCATGGCTCCTATTACACTGGAAGAAATGTCGGACATCCGACTCATGAACAGGCTCGACACAAAATACGTGGCGAGCAAGGAGCAGTTGGTACAGTTGCTGAAGCTGGTACAAGACAAATACTACGTGCAAGAGACACTTGAACGGCGTATCATCCCCTACCTCACCACTTACTACGACACCGAGGGGCATCTGCTGTACATGATGCACCATAACAAGCGTGCGCGAAGGATGAAGGTAAGAGTGAGAACGTATGTGGCTAGCCATCTGACGTTCTTGGAAGTGAAGAACAAGAACAACCACGCACGGACCAAAAAGAAGCGGATTGAAGTGCCCTCACAAGACAATTTCAGGAACACAGACGGCGCACACGAGCTGGTGCAGCGAAAGACAGGGCTAGACTTAGACCGTCTGAACGCGGTGGTGAGAAACCAGTTTGACCGAGTGACACTTGTGAACAAGGGCAAGACGGAACGTCTGACCATCGATTTCAACATTGGATTCCACAACTTCGAGACCAACCACGACCACGGGACGGACCAGCTGGTCATCATCGAGCTGAAACGAGACGGGAACGTCTTTTCGCCTGTATGCAACCTGCTACGAGACATCCACGTCCATCCCACGGGCTTCTCCAAATGCTGCATCGGTATGGCGCTGACCGACCCCGAACTGAAGCAAAACAATTTCAAACCTAAACTGAAAACCCTGGAGAAGATTAACGGAAGGAAGTTCATCGACCACGAGCTCTAACCAACGGGCCTATCGGGCTTACATGACCTAAAGAAAAACTAATAACTAAATACAAAATGGATGCCATCAACGATTTCTTAGCAGTGCTGTCAAGCGACACGTGTCGAATCCTTGACCTCTTCCTGCGACTCATCATCAACACATTCTTCACGATTCTCATCGCACGCGCCTTCTACTTCCCGAAGGCTCGCCGCCGCGACTTCTTCTTCACCTACATTCTGGTGGGATTCTGCATCTTCATGCTCATCCACCTGATGGGCGACGCCAAGATTAAGACCGGCATTGCGATGGGCCTGTTTGCCATCTTCTGCATCATGCGCTACAGAACCGAGTCTGTGCCTATCCGCGAGATGACCTATCTGTTCCTCATCATCTCCCTGGCAGCCATCAACGGCTTGGCATGGGCAGCTGATATCAGTCCGAAGCATCCTGAGTTTGCAGGCCCCCTGATGACGAGCATGGGCGAGCTGATTCTGACCGACCTTGTGTTTGTGCTGGGCGTCTGGATTGCCGAGGCCAACAAGCTGGTGAAGAGCCTATCGTCCAAGTACATCAAGTATGACAAGATTGACCTCATCAAGCCTTCCATGCGCAAAGAACTCATCGAAGACCTGAGAGCACGCACCGGCTTGGACATCACAAGCGTCTCCATCGGCTCTATCGACTTTCTGAAAGACATGGCACTCATCAAGGTTTACTACAACACCGATGAGGAAGACGAGTCCGCGCAGAAGATGCCCAAAGAATACGCATAACTCATAACACACAGAACGCCTTCAATATATTATATATGAAAAAGATATTAGCATTTCTCTTCATTGCCTGCTGCCCATTGGTCCATATAGCTTCCTACGCCCAGGGCGACGACTTCGGGCTGGACTTCTCGCTCAGCGCTGAGAAAAAGATTCGGAGAGGGTTGGATTTCTTGCTCGAAGGAGGAGTCCGCACGCAGGACAATACACGCAAGATTGACCGATGGACAGTTGGTGCCGCACTGGACGTAAAGCTCTACAACTCCACGACCTTCGACTTGAAGGCTGGCGCGAAATGGGAGTATCTGTGGGTAAATAACCTAAGCACCACGAAAGATAAATACAGCACCATATACACCGAAGCGGGTTATACGGATGTGCTTGATGGCTACAACAAGAAAAATTCCTATTGGCGCAACCGCCATCGCAGCAGCTTGAGGCTGACTGCCAGCTATCGCCCCAACAAGCGCTGGGACTTCTCGCTCAAGGAAATCCTGCAATATACACACTTCTGCAAGGCTTCAACCACCACCGACAAATTCCGTTTGGACGATGATGACGTCATGAAGCTGGAGAAGACCTCAGCCAAGAACTACGCCCCAAAAGACCGGTTCATTTTGCGGTCGCGAATCACCACGCAGTATAACACCAGGCACTGCCCCCTCGACCCTTACGCATCAGCTGAATATGGCTGCGGACTGCACTACACAGCCAACAAATGGAAATATACCGCAGGAACAGACATCAAGCTGAACAAGCAGCACAAGTTCACCCTCTTCTACCGCTACCAAACCGAAGACGATGACGATGAACCCAACGGACACCTGCTGGGCATGGGATATCAATGGAAGTTCTAATCGTCCCGATGCACCACCATACTATAACAGATATGACTAATTAACTAACAGGAAGAAAAAAAGCAGAAAGGAAAGAACATGAAAAGGAAGATTGTTTTTGTTGCAACACTGATGCTCAGCACTATTGCATGGGCAGAAGACTTCAATCTCTACTACACAGCAGCATCAGACGGGACCAACGTAAAAGTCGAGTCTGTGAAAAACCTGCAGAAAGTGGTCTTTGAGAACGGCAATATGGTGATCACCTTCAAAGATGGGAGTTCTAAGACGGTGGCCCTATCACTGGTGCAGCGTCTTCGCTTCTTTACAGATTCCGGCATCGTCGGTGTGGAAGAAGTAAAAAAGGCCGAGGCCTGTACGAAACATCAAGTTCATGATTTGACAGGACGGAAACTGGGCGACGACATGAACATCAGCCAACTGCCCAAAGGCACATACATCATTGACGGACAGAAGACATTCATCAAATAAGACACAGAGTTATGCGTAAAATTCTATTTACAGTTCTGCTCACCTTGCTGGCTTGTGGACTGACACAGGCGCAGACAATATACTTATGCAAGGACGGACACTATACCACAAAGTCCATTACAGAAGGACTAGCAGTAGACCTTATACAAGGTTATGACTCCATCACTTTCTCAAGACCTCAGATGGACTTTGACGTGACCATCGCATATGCAGGCAACACAGCCACCGTTTCCATCCCCGAAGAATTGGCTGAAGAGGTGGTATGCAACAGCGGTACCAGCGCCAATGTGGTCATCACCAACTCCAACACCTTCAACGAAGTGACATACAAGGTGAGCGGAAGCAGCACAGCAGGCTCACTGACTATCACTCAGGGCTACAAGATGAAGCTTCATCTAAATAACGTCAACCTCGCATCCACTACAGGAGCTGCCGTCAACATCCAATGCGGCAAGCGTATTGACGTGATTATGCAAAGCGGAAGCACCAACACCTTTGCGGACTTCGCTGGAGGCACTCAGAAAGCCTGCTTCTATGCCAAAGGACACGTGGAGCTCTCCGGTGCAGGCACCCTCAACGTAACCGGCAACTGCAACCACGCCATTGCCACCAAGGAGTACTTCCAAGTGAAGAAGACCGTCACAGCCATCAACATCCTCAAGGCTGCTAATGACGCCATCCATTGCGGACAGTTCTTCCAGATGAACGGCGGCACACTCACCATCGACAAGAACACAGCCAACGATGGCATCCAGGTGGAATACAAAACTGACGACAATGACGAAATCATTGAAGACGAAGAGAACACAGGCTTGGCCATCATCAAAGGCGGAACCTTCAACATCACTTTAGAGAACAATCAGGATGCTAAAGGCATTAAGACAGAAGGCGGCATCGACATCAGCGGCGGCACCTTCCTTATCAACGCTGTAAGCAAGGGCTCACGCGGCATGCAGACCGATGGCAATATGAACATCAGCCAGAACAATGCCACCACAGATATCAAGATTTATGCAAAAGGAGGGCCATGCACCTTGGAAGAGGACGAAGACGACCCACATAAGTGCATGGGCATCAAAGTGGATGGCAATCTCACCATCACCGGAGGAACTGTAACGGTCATTCAGTCAGGCAGCAAATCCAAAGGCATCAAGGTGAAAGGCGCATACACCAAGACTGGCGGCACGGTGAATGGCGTAGTTGACAACGAGTAACACTCCATATCAATATAAAAAGCAGGGGCACAGCATTTTGTGCCCCTGTTTTTTTGTCTGTTTAAATGAAAAGAGCTACCTTTGCAGCGCAAATGGTTCTCCCCCACACGCGATGAACGCATGTGGCGACGGAGCTAAGAGGGAATGCAGTGAGAATCTGCGACATTACCCGATGCTGTGAATCCTTTTTCAAAAAGGTGCCAAAAGCGTCACTGAAGTCAAAGCGGAATCCAACGGACCATGCTTTGAAATCTTCGGGAAGACCGTGCACCTTGCAAGGATGAAGTCAGAAGACCTGCCTTTGCCATTAGACACGCGTGTCTGCGGGACTACGGACATCTGCGTTACACATACACATTATTAATATATAATGGCAAAACTGCCATACATGCGTCATGTAGTGCAGGAGACGTCCTATCGGGATGCCTCCCTGTGTGGTATTTGTATGCCAATAGCACAGAAAGAAATCTTCATAAAATATCATTAAAGTGTTGTAAATGCCGAGTGCCCCAGCAGTGATGCCCGGGCACTCTATTTGATTATTCTAATTTAACCGCATATGTCACTGTTTAACAACAAACTGTTCAACCTTCACTTGCTCAGCAAGCTGGAAGGATTAAGAGACTCAAAGGTCGGCAATAAGTTGTCGAGCAAGTTCAACAACAAGCAATTCATTGCATCCGTCCTATCTGTCATTGCGACAGTAGTGGTGGCATGCTTGCCGACAGACTGCTTCGGCATTGAAGGGCTAACCGTCGTGCAGCAGCGCATCATCGCCATCTTCGTGTTTGCCACTTTAATGTGGCTGACTGAGGCTATTCCCGCATGGGCCACATCGGTGTGTCTCATCTGTATGTTGCTGTTTGCCACTTCAGACAGCGCCTTGAGCTTCTATTCATCGGGACTGGAGAAATCCGAATTGCTCAGCTACAAAGTGCTGATGGCCACGTTTGCCGACCCTATCATCATCCTGTTCCTGGGCGGTTTCGTGCTGGCGATGGCGACTACAAAGAGCGGACTGGATGTCGTGATGGCGCGCTATTTGCTCAAGCCTTTCGGCAAGAAGAGCGAGGTGGTACTTTTGGGCTTCATCCTCATCACTGGCCTATTCTCCATGTTCATCAGCAACACCGCCACCGCTGCCATGATGCTTACATTCCTGGCTCCTGTGTTCAAGGCACTTCCTGCCGACGGAAAAGGACGTGTAGCGCTAACACTTGCTATTCCTCTTGGTGCCAACATCGGTGGAATCGGCACACCTATCGGCACACCGCCTAACATGATTGCACTGAAGTACCTGAATGACCCAGAGGGCATGAACCTCAACATCGGTTTTGGCGAATGGATGATGTACATGGTGCCCATGACGATTATCTTGCTAATTATTGGCTGGTGGCTGCTTCTGCGTTTCTTCCCATTCAAGCAGAAGACTATCGAGCTGAACATCGAAGGCAACATTCAGCACAACTGGCGCACCACTGTGGTCATCGTCACGTTCATTGTCACGATACTATTCTGGTTGCTCGATAAGGTGACAGGAGTAAACGCCAATACTGTAGCCATGATTCCTATTGCCGTGTTTGCCGCCACGGGAGTCATCACAGCCAAAGACCTCCAGGGAGTCAACTGGAGTGTGCTGTGGATGGTTGCAGGAGGATTCGCATTAGGCGTGGCGCTCAACGAGTCAGGCTTGGCCGAGAATGCGATTGAAAGCATCCCGTTTGACCAATGGTCACCACTCGTCATTCTGATTATTGCGATGCTGGTATGCTATGCCATGTCGAACTTCATCAGCAATACGGCCACAACCGCCCTTTTGGTTCCTGTGCTTGCCGTGGTCTGCAAAGGCATGGGCAACAGGCTCGAAAGCATAGGCGGTGTGACCACGATGCTCATCGCCATTGCCATCACAGCATCTGTATCCATGTGTCTGCCCATCAGTACTCCTCCTAATGCCATTGCCCACTCAACGGGTCTGGTGAAGCAGAACGAGATGCTGAAAGTGGGTATCGTCATTGGCATTATCGGCATGGTGCTGGGATACTTCACTCTTCGCCTGATGTAATATAAACAAAGAAACAGTATGGACATTTATCATTCAACATATACACAATACATTGACTTGATGACACAGCTGAAGGGCGATGTGGCAACACTCGCCAAGCACTCTGGTTCTGAGACTCAGGATGCCAATGGGGCAAATGCCGTACTCTCCCAAATTGACGACACGATAGACACGGCATCGAGAGAGACGTTTTTGCCCACAGGCGAACTGCTGAATATCACCAAGGGACTCATCAGCTATAAAAGTCGCATACGCGAGAAGAGCCCGATGACGGAGGCCACATTCAGACAATGCTTTCGCACACTTAACAAGGCCGCCATTTCTCTTCGCCAGATTACAGACGATTGCGCCCTCGCCGAAGCGAACGAACTGTCAATACAAGAGATGTATTAAAGAACTACACATTATATAATATATATATATGATTAGAAAGATATTAGTTGCAAATCGTGGAGAGATAGCAATTCGTGTAATGCGCAGCTGCTACGAGATGGGCATCCGCTCGGTGGCTGTGTACAGTACAGCCGACCGCCTCTCTCGCCACGTGCTCTTTGCCAACGAGGCTGAGTGCATAGGCGGGGCTGCCAGCAGCGACAGCTATCTGAACATTGACCACATCTTGGAAGCAGCACGGAAGCATAAAGTGGACGCTATCCATCCCGGCTATGGATTCCTCTCTGAGAATGCTGAGTTTGCCCGCAGATGTGAGCAGGAGGGTTTTATCTTTATTGGCCCCCGTCCTGAGACGATGGAGGAAATGGGCGACAAGATTAGCGCCCGTCGCAAGATGATAGAGGCAGGCGTGCCTGTCGTTCCCGGCACAGAAGAGCCGCTGAAATCTGCCGAAGAGGCTGTGAAGGTGGCAAAGAAAATTGGATTTCCAGTCATGCTGAAAGCCTCGATGGGCGGCGGCGGAAAGGGCATGCGCCTCATTGAGCGGGAAGAAGACGTCATAGAGATGTACAATGCCGCACGCAGCGAAGCCATGTCGGGCTTTGGCGATGACACGGTATATATTGAGAAGTTTGTAGAAGAGCCTCATCATATCGAGTTCCAGATTCTGGGCGACAAACATGGCAACGTGGTACATCTCTTTGACCGCGAATGTTCTGTGCAGCGCCGTCACCAGAAGATTGTGGAAGAGAGTCCATCTCCCTTCATCGACTACAACTTGCGCATGGAGATGGGAGCCAAGGCCGTTGCCGCCGCACGCGCCGTGGGCTACGAGGGCGCTGGCACCATCGAGTTCCTGGTGGACAAGTATCACAAGTTCTATTTCCTGGAAATGAACACGCGCTTGCAGGTAGAGCACCCCATTACAGAAGAAGTGGTGGGCATCGACCTTGTGAAAGAGCAGATTCTCATTGCAGACGGGCAGCCTTTGAACTACCGCCAAGAGGATATTCGCCAACGCGGACACGCCATTGAGTGCCGTATCTGCGCAGAAGACACAGAACACAACTTCATGCCTTCTCCGGGCGTGATTCAGCAACTGACGGAGCCTCACGGCATCGGCACACGCATCGACTCGTATGTGTATGAAGGCTATGAGATTCCCGTGCACTACGACCCGATGATTGGCAAGCTCATCGTGTGGGCTACCAACCGCGAATATGCCATCGAGCGTATGCGCCGCGTGCTCTATGAATACAAAATCACGGGACTGACCACCAATATCCGCTACCTGCGCCGCATCATCGACGTGCCTTCCTTCAAGCAGGGCAACTACAACACCTATTTCATTGAGCGCAACCAGGAGCGTCTGCGTCCACGTCCCGGCTTCAAGAACGACTCTGAGCCTATGGCGGTCATTGCGGCATACATCGACTATCTGATGAATCTCGAAGAGAACAAACCATCCATGCCGACTGCGGAGAACACTGCCATCAGCCGCTGGAGGGCCTTCGGACTGCAGAAAGGAGTGCTGCGCGTGTAACAGCACCGAGGCAGCGCTTGCCACATGCCCTATGCAGCAAATGTAACACACCCTGTGTAACATTTGCAACATACCGTGTGTTACATTTGTAACACGCCCTATGTAACACTTGTAACACAAAACGAATCAACTTGTGTTACAAAACGCAGAGCGTATGGACAAGAAGGCGTTGCTTTCAGCACTAATGTGAATATAACAAACAGCTAATATGGAAATACAAGTAGGAAACAAGACCTTGGAAGTGACCTTGCTGAGCAAGGAGGGCAACCAAGTGAAAATAGACATCGACGGGAAGGTGTATGACGTGGATGTGGCGATGCTGCAAAACGGCACCTGCTCCCTCATCTACGACGGCAATTCCTATAATGCCGAACTCATCCGCGAAAGTGGCGAGAAACACTATCGCGTGAACCTCAACTACTCTACCTACCAAATCGACATGCTTGACTCGCAGGCGAAGTACATGAAGATGCGCCGTGGAGGTTCTTCAGACTCCGTTCAGGCAGATGTCATCACGGCACCAATGCCCTGCAAGATTGTCAACATCTACGTGAAGCCTGGCGACCAACTGAAAGCCGGCGACACCGTGCTGACGATGGAAGCCATGAAGATGCAGTCAAACTACAAGGTGAATGCCGACTGCGCCGTCAAGGATGTGTTAGTGAATGTGGGCGACAGCGTCCGTGTGGAACAGCCGCTCATCAAGTTGGACATTAAAAAAGAAGAAAAATGACAAAGCTTACAGCAAGAGAAAGAATAGAGACGCTGCTGGACCGCGGCACCTTCGTCGAACTGGATAAACACGTCGTGCATCGCTGCAACGACTTCGGCATGGAGAACAAACGCATTGAAGGCGACGGTGTCATATCGGGCTACGGCAAGATAGATGGACGCATCGTCTTCGTCTATGCCTTTGATTTCGCCGTGCTGGGCGGCTCTTTGTCTGCCGCAAATGCACAGAAAATCGCAAAGGTACAAGATTTAGCCCTCAAGAACGGCGCCCCCATCATCGGACTCAATGACTCAGGTGGCGCCCGCATCCAGGAAGGCGTCGAATCACTCACGGGCTTCGCCCACATCTTCAAGAGGAACGTGATGGCAAGCGGCGTCATTCCTCAAATCAGCGCCATCCTCGGTCCTTGCGCCGGCGGCTCCTGCTACAGCCCTGCCCTCACCGACTTCATCCTCATGGTGAAAGAGCAGAGCCAGATGTTCGTGACAGGCCCGAATGTGGTCAAGGCAGTAACCAACGAGGATGTGGACAAGGAAACGCTGGGCGGCGCCATGACGCACAACAGCGTGAGCGGTGTCAGCCACTTCATCTGCAACAACGATGAAGAGACATTGATGACCATTCGTGAGCTCATCGGCTTCATCCCTTCCAACAACATGGAGGACGCTCCTATCCACCCCATCACAGACGAGGTGACACGCATCTGCCACGAGCTTGACACGGTGGTGCCAACCGACCCGAACATTCCCTACGACATTCGCAACATCATCGAACCAGTATGCGACCAGCAGTATTTCTTTGAGATACAGCCAGAATTCGCAAAGAACATCGTTATCGGTTTCGGACGCATGGCAGGCCGGACAGTCGGTTTCGTGGCCAACCAGCCCAACTTCCTGGCCGGAGCACTTGACATTGACGCGTCGGACAAAGCCGCACGCTTCATCCGCTTCTGCGACTGCTTCAACATCCCCCTGATTGCAGTTGAAGATGTTCCGGGCTTCCTTCCCGGCGTGCAGCAAGAGCACAACGGCATCATCCGCCATGGCGCAAAAATCGTCTATGCCTTTGCCGAGGCTACCGTGCCAAAGATTACCCTCATCACCCGCAAAGCGTATGGCGGAGCATATATCGTGATGAATTCGAAATGCATCGGAGCAGATATCAACCTCGCCTACCCAACGGCAGAGATTGCCGTGATGGGCGCAGAAGGCGCATGCAACATCCTCTACCGCAAGGCTACACCCGAGGAGCGTGCAGAGAAAATCGAAGAATACCGCGCGAAGTTCGCCAATCCTATGCCAGCCGCACAGCTTGGCTACATTGACGAAATCATCTCGCCCTGCGACACCCGCATCCGTCTCATCCAAGCATTGGAGATGTCACGCAACAAGAACCAAAGCAACCCTCCCAAGAAGCACGGAAACATGCCTCTCTAAAACAGACGCAAAGTTTCGTTGCTTATACAATTCACCCACGCCTACAGGCCATTTATCCTGCAAGCGTGGGCTTCTTTTATAGCCTAACAGCCAAAAAGTGAGCATCATGGCTTGTTCTATGAATTTTTCTCACTAACTTTGCACAAAAAGATGATGTACGACGTAAATAAAGTGCGCGAAGATTTCCCCATTCTTGCACGGGAAGTGTATGGACGGCCATTGGTCTATCTGGACAATGGAGCCACTACACAGAAGCCCCGCCAAGTGGTGGAAGCCATGATGGATGAGTATTACAACGTGAATGCCAATGTCCATCGTGGTGTTCATTTTTTGTCGCAACAAGCCACAGACCTGCACGAAGCCAGCAGAGAAACCGTGCGCAAGTTCATTAATGCCAAAAGCACGAACGAGATTGTCTTCACAAGAGGCACCACAGAGAGCATTAACTTGCTGGCGTTCTCGCTGGGAGAGGCCATGGTGAAGGAAGGGGATGAAATTGTGGTGAGCGCCATGGAGCACCACTCCAACATCGTCCCATGGCAGATGCTGTGCGAGAGGAAAGGCGCAACGCTGCGTGTAATTCCGATGACAGACGAAGGCGAGTTGGAACTGGGGAGGCTGGAAGAATTGCTCAACCCGCGCACAAGAATCGTATGCTGCACCCATGTCAGCAACGTGCTCGGCACCATCAATCCCGTGAAGCGAATCGTTGAAATCGTTCACGCTCACGGCATACCCGTGCTGATAGATGGCGCTCAGTCAGTGCCGCACATGCCGGTGGATGTGCAAGACATCGACTGCGACTTCTTTGCCTTTTCCGGGCACAAGGTCTATGGGCCTACAGGAGTAGGCGTTCTGTATGGAAAAGAAGAGTGGTTGGAGAAACTGCCTCCTTATCAAGGCGGAGGAGAAATGATCAAGAACGTCTCGTGGGAACGAACAACATACAATGTACTCCCATACAAGTTTGAGGCTGGTACGCCGGACTATGTGGCAACACACGCCTTAGCAAAGGCTATAGAATATGTGACAGCGCTGGGCATGGACAATATTTACGCCCATGAGCAGGAACTCACACAGTATGCCATAGAGCGCATGCAGCAGATTGAAGGAATGCGCATCATGGGAGAAGCAACCCATCGCGATGCCGTCATCAGCTTTTTGGTAGGCGACATTCACCATCTGGACATGGGGACCCTGCTCGACAGACTCGGTATCGCCGTGAGGACAGGCCATCATTGCGCAGAACCACTAATGACACGACTGGGCATCAGCGGAACCGTGCGCGCCTCTTTCGGACTCTACAACACCAAAGAAGAAGTCAATACCCTCGTGGAGGGCATTGAACGGGTCAGCAGAATGTTTTGACCTCATTAATCTTGACTTTATTAATACATCATAATTACAATAAAAAGGTGGCACAAAAACCAAGTATCCCTAAGGGAACACGCGACTTCTCGCCCGTAGAGATGGCGAAGCGCAACTACATATTCAACACCATCAAGGAAGTATATGCCTTGTATGGCTTCCAACAGATTGAAACGCCAGCCATGGAGAATCTCTCTACCCTGATGGGCAAGTATGGCGAAGAAGGCGACAAGCTCCTATTCAAGATTCTCAATTCAGGCGACTTCCTGCATGGCATGACTCCTGAAGAAGTGGCAAACACTAGCACCTTGAAATTAGCCGCAAAGTTCTGCGAGAAAGGATTGCGCTATGACCTCACAGTGCCATTCGCACGCTATGTAGTGCAACACAGAGAGGAACTGGCATTGCCCTTCAAGCGTTACCAGATTCAGCCCGTGTGGCGTGCAGACCGTCCACAAAAGGGACGATACAGAGAGTTTTATCAGTGCGACGCCGATGTGGTGGGCAGCGACTCGCTGCTGAACGAGGTGGAACTGATGCAGATTGTCGATACCGTGTTCACGAAGTTCGGCGTACGCGTCTGCATCAAAGTGAACAACCGCAAAATCCTGACAGGCATTGCAGAGATGATTGGCCAAGCCGATAAGATTGTGGACATCACAGTGGCGATTGACAAGCTGGACAAGATTGGTCTGGATGCTGTGAACGCAGAACTGGCAGACAACGGCATTCCTGCAGAGGCAATAGAGAAACTGCAGCCAATTATTCAGCTGAGCGGCACCAATACAGAGAAGCTGGCCACCATGAAAGAGGTACTGAAGGATTCTGAGATTGGACTGAAAGGCATTGAGGAAACAGCTTTCATCCTTTCCAAGCTTGAAGGCTTGAAGAATGAAGTTGAATTAGACTTGACGTTGGCACGTGGCTTGAACTATTACACAGGAGCCATCTTCGAAGTAAAAGCTCTGGATGTACAAATCGGTTCTATCACAGGAGGCGGACGCTACGATAACCTCACAGGCATCTTCGGCATGCCAGGATTGAGCGGTGTAGGCATCTCGTTTGGCGCAGACCGTATCTTCGACGTGCTGAATCAATTGGATTTATACCCCAAAGAGGCCGTGAACGGAACTAAGATTCTATTTGTGAATTTTGGTGAAGCAGAAGCAAACTTCTGTCTGCCCGTTTTGGCTCAACTGCGCTCAGAGGGCATCAGCGCAGAGATTTACCCAGATACGGCCAAAATGAAGAAACAGATGAGCTATGCTAACGCCAAACAAATTCCATTTGTGGCACTTGTGGGTGAGAGCGAAATGGCTGAAGGGAAAATCAACCTGAAAGACATGACTACAGGCGAGCAACAACTCGTTACGCCAAGCGAACTCATCAAAATCCTAAAGTAGCAGGAACACCCCATTAACAACAAGAAAAAGCCATGTTGGTTTATGCACCCCAAGCATACCAACATGGCTTTTTCTTATTACAATTTTTATAAAACGATAACCAACACCGTTTTAGCTGTTCAGCTGGCGCTTTGCAGCCTGCAGATTAATCTGTGTGGTAACACTACTCAACAGTTTTTCCATAATAATGGGCTTGTTGATAAAGTCGTTAGCACCCAATTGGAAACCCTTCGAGATATCCTGCTCTGAATTAAGGGCAGAAAGAATGATGATAGGAAGATCCTTTGTAGCCTCATCGGCACGAAGGCGCTTAATAACCTCAAAGCCATCAATGCCTGGCATCATCAGGTCAAGCAACAACAAATCTGGCTTTTTCTGCGCAATAGCATCAAGAGCCGCCTGTCCACCATTGGCCGTACGAATTTCGAAGGTGTACTGTGACAACATTTTCTTAATAAGAAGGATGTTCAATGGAACATCATCTACAACGAGAACAGACAAGCTTTCTACGTTGATTCCTGGAGTGATGTGGTCGTTCATTTTTTATGTATTTTATTTAATTTCTTAGTTAAAGCAGCAAGATTGCGGAGAACCATGCCACATTTTATTATTTCTGATGCTCTTCCGCTGGCACATACGATACCGTATCATCTGGCGTGACGGAAATATAGTCCATTTCTTTAATAAAGTCACCAATAGTAGATTGATTGCCCTGCAACTTCATATACGTGTAGCAAATCTTTTCACCGGGTTTTAGGATTGGCACTGCGGCACGCAATGTTTCCGACATCATAACCTGGAAATTGATGATTTCTTCTTCTGTATCACCCGCATAGTCGCGTATCACAGAGCCTACATAGGTAATGTTGTTAGCCGCAGACACCTTGCTGTTCGGGAAATAGAGGCACACAAGCTCTATCTCTTCAGGCCGTATTGGCATCGTTTCCCCTTGTTCATTCAAAATCCAAATCTTGCCCACAAGCAGGTCTCCCGCAATATTGCCCGAGAACTTCTGCTCCGCCAAAAGTCTAATGCGACTAACAAACCGGTTATACTCAATGTAATTATCGTAAAACTCGGTATAAACCGTGAAACCGATATTAGGCGAAACAATAGATTGCTTACCTTCTGATGTTATTTCGTAAATATTGAAATCTTGTGGAATAAGCTCTTCTGCGTCGTGAGTACTGTGACAACATGTACAAAGCGTCTTCGTCTTTGGTTCAATAAAAGTATTGCCACAAGTATTGCACGTATGGATGATGGCTGGACGATCGTAATCCATGCCAATATGACGCAATATCTTATTACACTTAGGACAACGAAGCTGCCCGCCAAAGTTGTAAGTGTGTTCTGGCGACACATTAGCGCAGCGGAAATGATGAATTACTTCTTCTGTCTGAATGGAAGATTGTCCACATTGAGGACAAGTCTTAATATATAGCAAATGCGAATGGAGGCATGAAGGACAAAGATACACCTTATTAACGAACTTTGTCACCCTAAACAGCCCCTTCTCGTTCATCGACTGAATAAACACAAAATAGTCACTCAGTTCGTATTGTCCCAAACGATAGAATAGGTCAAAAACAGGAATGACATATCCTGTCGATGCCGAAACCTCAAGCCGTGGCTCCAGCACTGTCTTTTTTCTTGATATCAAATAGCGTGTTAGACGGATAAAGAATTGGTTTGACGACACAATCGGGTCTTCCTGAGCATTAAGACCCAATTTGGCATTATACTCGATGATGTTCTCCACTTTAGTCAACACGTCTATGCTATTCCAATCATCAGCATACCCATCAATTATCTCGTCATAATTCCCCATTTTCCCCTCCAAAGCACTCGCCACGAACAAGGGTTTATAGCAGCATTTAGAGGATGTGATGGGATTGATGCTGTTAAGGATTGTCTTTGTCTCCTCAACCGCATCGTTCAAAATGAATATTACATCAAAGAGATACTCGGGAAAGTCCGGACTCTCATCAAGAGGGAACGGACTATCCAGCAAAAGAACTCTTCTATCTCCATCATTGTTCTGAATTGTTATCATAGAAATGGTTTTTCAAGGCCCCTCTTTCGCAAACATCCACTGATGAAATTGAGCGTAGGTTCCATAAAAGACAATTAAGACAATTGCAAATGTAGGACAATTTTTCTTAAAAAAACCATTTCTATACTATTTTTTTTAAAAAAGAGCAGATTTAGACCTCTTTTCTGTTCTTTTTTCCCGATTTAGTCCAAATAGCCCGCTTTCTTTAACTCTTTGGCAGCAATATCACACTCGTCCCACCAAGCCTGTCCAAATCGTCGCACAAGAGGTTCTTTCAAGAATTGGTAAACAGGCAGTTGCATCCGCTGTCCCAATTCACGAGCAGGTTGACACACGTCCCATTTATGCACATTCACAGCAACCATGTCTCCAACCTTAGACAAACGCACAGGATAAAGGGCGCATGAAATAGGCTTTTGCCAATGAAACTTGCCACATCGATAAGCAGAATCAATCGCACAAAAAGCACAACCTCCTTCATGTTTCACGAATACGCAGTCTTTTCCATCCACAATCTGTGTAACAAGCTCTCCATCACGGTCAGGGTAGACCACTCCATCATGGTCAACTTTTTCCTGCGCTTTTAGAGTAAGATCATCATGCACTGCCTCATACGCGTTCTCCAACAATCCGACCTCTTCCATTGAAACTGGCGCCCCCGCATCACCTTCCACACAACAGATACCGTGACAACGTTCCAAGTCACAACAAAAAAAGACTTTAAAAAGATCGAGTGAAACCAATGTACCTAATATTTCAATCATATGCTTTCTCTTTTCATTTGCGCCATCAATTCCCGGCATTGCTTTTCATCTTCTTCCAGCTGCCCATGCAAAGACTTCAACGAATCAAACTCTTTCTCTCCTCTCAGCCAACACAACAATTCCATGTTCACTTGCTTCCCATACAAACAATCGTCAAAGTCGAAAACATGCACTTCTATGCTGCGCTGCCGACCATTATGCAAAGTGGGGCGCATTCCTATGTTGAGCATGCCAAATCCATAATCGGTTTTCACGAAATAGGCACCATTTTTAGGAACCAGCTTATCTGGTTCCACTTGCAAATTCGCTGTCGGATAACCAAGTTTTCTCCCATTTTGAAAACCCCCGACAACTTTTCCTCGAATAAAAAAAGAATAGCCCAGCAACCGATTGGCGCCATCCACATCTCCCACCTGCAAAGCCCGTCGAATCTCTGTTGACGAAACACTTTCAGCTGCGCCCAATTCGCCACATCCGCTCACAACAATACCAATGGACTCACCATAATGGCGACAATCATCAAATCCCTTACGATCATGTCCAATTCGATTGTCATAGCCTATCACCAGTTCCTTTACATCCAACCTGTCTTTCAGAATCGTATGCATAAAATCGAAAGCTTTCATCTGCGCCAAATCTTCTGTAAAATCCAGCAGCACCACTCTGTCTATACCGGCCGCCTGCAATAGTTCCACTTTTTCTTTTTCTGTGGTCAACATCTGCGGGTGCACTTCTGGGCGAAGGACACGCAAGGGATGGTTCGCAAATGTCACAACCACAGAATCAAGTCCTTTCTCTCGAGCGGAATCAATCACCTGCCTCAACACATATCGATGACCCCGATGAACCCCATCGAATGTTCCGATTGTCGCCACACAGGCTCTCGCATCTTTGTTTTTACTGATCACTTGCATAAATAAATCGGCCACAAAGGTACGGATTCCCCCTCAATCGTCCAAAAGTCGCCCAAGAAAAACGTTTCTCTCCAAATCTTTTTGTTTTTTTTCAATTTCTCCCTGATATTTTTGGCAGAATCACAGAAACGCCGTATTTTTGCAGCGGAAAAATGAGAGGGGACTGAAAAAAAGTTCCCTCTTTTGTTTGAATAGGCACTAAGTTTTCTTAGAACGTTATTATATGATTGACAAACAGAAAGTGAAGGAACTGGCCATGGAATGGCTGGAGGGAAAAGAGTATTTCCTAGTAGATGCCACAGTCGACGCCGACAACAAAATCACAGTTGAAATTGACCACAAGGATGGCGTTTGGATTGAAGACTGCTGTGAATTAAGCCGTTTCATAGAGGAACATTTTGACCGAGACGTGGAAGACTTCGAGCTAGAGGTCGGTTCTGCAGGTATCGGACAGCCCTTCAAAGTCTTGCAACAGTACATCAACTCCATCGGATATGACGTAGAGCTCCTCACAGCCAGCGGCAAGAAGATGGAAGGTTGTATGAAGAGCGCAGATGAACAGGCTTTTGTCGTCACCATCATGGAAAAACAGAAAGTAGAGGGCAAGAAGCGTCCACAGATGGTTGAAGTAGACAAGACCTTCAAATACGACGAAGTGAAGTGGGTGAAGAACATTATCGACTTCAAATAAGACAAAAGGACTGCGCCTATCCAAATCCCAACAAATTGAAATAGAACAACAAAATATATTATGGCAACAAAAAAAATGACAGAACGCGTCAACTTGATTGATACCTTTAAAGACTTCAAGGAGACAAAAAACATTGACAGAACCACATTGGTTAGCGTGATTGAAGATAGCTTCCGTAGCGTTTTACAGAAGACATACGGTTCCGACGAGAATTTTGACGTCATTGTCAACCCAGACAAAGGCGACTTCGAAATCTACCGAAACCGTGTTGTGGTAGCAGATGGCCATGTGGAAAATGAAAATGCTGAAATCAGCCTTTCTGACGCTCAAAAGATTGACCCTGATTTTGAAGAAGGAGAGGAAGTGAGCGAGAAGATTGAGTTTGCCAAGTTTGGCCGCCGCGCCATTCTGACGCTTCGCCAAACAATGGCCAGCAAGATTCTGGATCTTGAGCATGACAATCTCTATAACAAATATGCAGACAAAGTGGGGCAGATTGTAAGCGGCGAGGTCTATCAGATTTGGAAACGCGAAATGCTTCTGCTGGACGACGAAGGCAATGAGCTCCTGTTGCCCAAAAGCGAACAGATTCCTGGTGACTTCTTCCGCAAAGGTGAAACAGCCCGTGCCATTGTGCTTCGCGTTGACAACTTGAACAACAACCCCAAAATCATTCTTTCCCGTACCTCTCCAGACTTCTTGCGCCGCCTTTTGGAACAGGAAGTACCAGAAATCAACGACGGCCTTATCACCGTACAGCGCATTGCCCGCATTCCAGGAGAAAGGGCAAAGATTGCCGTAGAGAGCTACAACGAGCGAATTGACCCAGTAGGCGCCTGCGTCGGTGTAAAAGGCAGCCGTATTCATGGCATCGTCCGCGAATTGCACAACGAGAACATTGATGTGATTAACTATACCAGCAACATCAAGCTGTTCATCCAGCGCTCTCTGAACCCCGCTGCTGTATCATCTATTACACTCGACGAAGAGAAAAAGAAAGCAGAGGTATATCTACAGCCCGACCAAGTAAGTTTGGCAATCGGTAAAAATGGTGACAACATCAAATTGGCATCCATGCTGACAGGCTACACGATTGACGTATTCCGAGAGTTGAATGGTGAAGAGCCCGACGAGGAAGATATCTATCTGGATGAGTTCTCTGACGAGATTGAGCCTTGGATCATTGAACAAATCAAAGGCATTGGCCTAGACACCGCAAAGAGCGTGCTGAGTGCTCCACGTGCAATGCTGGTGGAGAAAGCCGACCTTGAAGAAGACACAGTCGACGAAGTGCTCCGTGTACTGAAAGCAGAATTTGAAGATTAAAAATGAACTGACAGAGAAGCTAGTTCAAAGAAAAATAGAATAAATTAGTCTATATGGCAGTAAGACTGAACAAAGCATTAAAAGAACTGAATGTAGGAATCAACACCGTGGCTGAATTCCTGCAAAAGAAGGGAATGGCATTACAAGATGCTACTCCTAACGCTAAGATCACGGACGAACAGTATGCGCTGCTGCAAAAAGAGTTTGGTGAGGACATGAAACAAAATGCCGTCACTAAACAAAAGATCCAAAACCAAAAGGAAAAGGAACTGCAGGAGAAGAAGGAGCGCCAGCAAGCTGCTCGAGAGGAAAAAGAACGCCTTGAGAGAGAAAAAGCCGCTAAAAAACCCCAACTCAAAATCGTTGGCAATATCAACGATTTGAAGAAAGAGGCCCCCAAAGCAAAAGAAAAGCCTGCTGAACCCCAAGAAGAAACAAAGCCTGCAGAACCAGCACCTGTGGCAGCAAAAGAAGTAGAGGTAAGTGTCCCCGAAAAGAAACAAGAGAAACTTACCCCTGCCGACCGATTGGAGCAAGACGAAAACGGTGTTTACCGTTTAGCAGCACCAACTGAAGCCAGCGTACAGTTTAAACAAGTTGGCTTCATTGACCTTTCCACACTAAACAGCAAGACGCGTCCTGACCGCAAGAGCAAAGCAGAGCGCCGCAAAGAACGCCAAGGCGCTCAAGCTGGCGATGCACAAGCTGCTGGTCAAAAGAAAAAGCGCAACCGCATCAACAACAGCAAGGTTGATATAGATGCTGCAGCTAAACAGAACAATGGTCAGCAAAACCAAGGAAAGAAACAAAGTGGCAAAGGACAAGCTGCAGGCGGCGCACAGCCCAATCAATTCAAGAACAAGCAAAATGCCAACACATCTCAGCAGGGCCAAGGCAAAAAGAACAAGAAGAAACAGCCTGTTAAGCCACAGGAACTCTCTGAAGAGGAAGTAGCAAAACAGGTAAAGGAGACACTCGCACGTCTCACAGCCAAGCAGGAGAAGAAGGGCGTGAAGTACCGCAAGGACAAGCGCCAAGCCATCCATGAGCGTATGGCTGAAGAAGAGATGGCCGAGAATGCAGAAAGCAAAGTGCTGAAACTGACAGAGTTCGTAACTGCCAACGAACTTGCCACAATGATGGACGTACCTGTCACGAAAGTCATCGGCACATGTATGTCAATCGGCATGATGGTGAGCATCAACCAACGCCTCGACGCAGAGACCATCAATATTGTAGCTGAAGAATTCGGCTACACCACTAGCTATGTGTCAGAAGAAGTGTCAAATGCCATTGAAGAGGTAGAGGATAAGGAGGAAGACCTTGAACGTCGTGCCCCAATCATCACGGTGATGGGTCACGTCGACCACGGTAAGACTTCACTTCTCGACTATATCCGCAAGACCAACGTGATTGCCGGTGAGGCAGGTGGTATTACCCAGCACATCGGTGCATATAACGTAAAGATGAAAGATGGCCGCAAGATTACGTTCCTCGATACTCCAGGCCACGAAGCCTTCACAGCTATGCGTGCCCGTGGTGCCAAGGTGACCGACATTGCCATCATCATCGTGGCTGCCGACGACGACGTGATGCCTCAAACCAAGGAGGCTATCGCTCACGCACAGGCAGCAGGAGTACCCATGGTCTTTGCCATCAACAAGATTGATAAGCCAGGAGCCAATCCTGATAAGATTAAGGAGCAGCTCTCCGCCATGAATCTCCTTGTGGAGGAATGGGGCGGCAAGTACCAGAGCCAAGACATCAGTGCCAAGAAAGGCATCGGTGTTGAAGAGCTGATGGACAAGGTGCTGCTTGAAGCCGAATTGCTTGACCTGAAGGCCAACCCTAACCGAAAGGCAACTGGTTCCATTATCGAATCCACCCTTGACAAGGGACGTGGCTATGTGGCTACAGTACTCGTATCAAACGGAACCCTCCATCAAGGCGACATCGTATTGGCAGGAACCCATTACGGCCGTATCAAGGCAATGTTCAACGAACGCGGACAGCGCATCGAAAAGGCGCTTCCAGCAGAACCTGCGGTGATTCTCGGCTTGAATGGTGCTCCAACTGCAGGTGACACCTTCCATGTGATGGAAACAGAGCAGGAAGCTCGCGAAATCTGCAACAAGCGCGAACAGCTGAAACGCGAACAAGGCCTCCGTACTCAGACCCGTCTGACACTCGATGAGTTAGGCCGACGCATTGCATTAGGCGACTTCAAAGAGCTCAACCTCATTGTCAAAGGCGACGTGGACGGTTCTATCGAAGCTTTGTCTGACTCGCTCATCAAGCTCTCCACCGAGAAGATTCAGGTCAACGTCATTCACAAAGCCGTTGGTCAAATCAGCGAGAACGATGTAGAATTGGCTCATGCATCTGAGAATGTCATCATCATTGGCTTCCAAGTACGTCCTTCTGCTGCTGCACGCCGTTTGGCAGAGCAATATGGTGTAGACATCCGTCTCTACTCTATCATCTACGATGCCATCGAAGAGGTAAAAGACGCCATGGAAGGCATGTTGGCTCCAACCCTCAAGGAGGAAATCACAGCCCAAGTGGACGTACGCCAAGTTTATCACATCACCAAGGTGGGAACAGTCGCTGGCTGCTGGGTTACCGAAGGCAAGGTTCACCGTTCCGACAAGGTACGTGTGGTGCGCGACGGCATTGTGGTTCACACTGGCGAGATTTTGGCGCTCAAGCGTTTCAAGGACGACGTCAAAGAAGTTGGTCGCGACTTCGAGTGCGGTATCTCCATTGTCAACTTCAACGATATCCGTGAGGGAGACGTGCTGGAGACATACACAGAAGTCGAAGTGAAGACAAAACTGTAAATGGAAATACTGATATATATTGTACTCATCTTTGGTGCCGTTATAGGCTTCAAGCAGGGTGCATTTAAACAGGTAGCGAATTTCTTAGGTGTGGCGGTCGGTTTATTGATCGCCGCCACACTTTATCACCAGTTTGGTGATTTTCTTGCCGATAAGACAGGCGCCAATATTGGCTTTGGCCGTTTTATCGCATTCATCCTTATTGTCATCGTGATACCCATTGCCTTAGGCTGGGTGGCAGCATTCTTTACTGAATTCTTCAAGAAGTTGAAACTCAACTTTCTCAACCGCTTGCTGGGCGCAGCGGTTGGTGTCATCTGCTATGCCATCATTCTCAGCATCGGGCTCAACCTCTACGACTTTGTTGTCAGCAATGCAGGCTTCAAGCCAGAGAAATTGGACGAACGTCCTACTCTCTACTATCGAGTGAAGCATGCCACTCAGATAATCATCCCTGACCTTCTGATTGTGACTGACGCTACAGAGGAAGCCCAAGGTTGCACGCCCAAGCATGGTTTACAGCACATGATAGATAAGGCTGTTGATAAAATTCACCCCACAAAAGAAACGGAATGAACGAGAAGAACAAGAACGGGAAGCAGAACGAGAACGAGGAGAAGAAGCCCGGACAAGAGTCAAATGAGCTCGTTCGCCGCATAGCGGAAAAGAAGTATGAATTTGGCTTTACCACCGATGTTCATACCGAAATCATCGACAAAGGACTGAACGAGGATGTCATTCGTTTAATCTCCGAGAAGAAAGGAGAACCGGATTGGCTCTTGCAGTTTCGATTGGAAGCATACCGCTATTGGCTCACACAGACACAACCCACATGGGGGCACGTGCATCTGCCGGAGATTGACTATCAAGCCATCTCTTATTATGCTGACCCAACTGCTAAAAAAGGACAAGGGAATAAAGAGCAAGAGATTGACCCTGAATTGATGAAGACTTTCGATAAGCTCGGTATCCCCCTCGAGGAACGTCTTGCACTTTCAGGCACAGCCGTTGATGCCGTGATGGATTCGGTTTCCGTCAAAACGACTTTCAAGGAGAAACTCTCCGAAAAAGGCATCATCTTCTGTTCCATCAGCGAGGCTGTAAAGAACCATCCTGATTTGGTACAGAAATACCTTGGTAGCGTAGTGCCGCCCAAAGACAACTACTTTGCGGCACTCAACAGCGCCGTGTTCTCCGACGGCTCATTCGTCTATATTCCCAAGAACACACGTTGTCCGATGGAGCTCTCCACCTACTTCCGCATCAATGCCCGCAATACAGGACAGTTTGAACGAACCCTTATCGTCTGCGACGAAGGCTCTTACGTGTCATACCTCGAAGGTTGCACAGCACCGATGCGTGATGAGAATCAGCTCCATGCCGCCATCGTTGAAATCATCGTGATGGACAATGCCGAAGTGAAGTACTCAACCGTGCAGAACTGGTATCCTGGCGACAGCGAAGGGCGTGGAGGTGTGCTCAACCTCGTGACCAAGAGAGGCGACCTTCGCGGTGTGAACAGCAAGCTCTCGTGGACACAAGTAGAGACCGGCTCTGCCATCACTTGGAAGTATCCCTCCTGCGTACTCCGAGGTGACAATAGCCAAGCAGAGTTCTACTCTGTAGCTGTCACCAACAACCATCAAGAGGCTGACACTGGCACCAAGATGATACATTTGGGCAAAAACACACGCTCCACCATCATCTCCAAAGGAATCTCAGCAGGCAAGTCGCAGAACTCTTATCGAGGTCTGGTACGTGTCGGCAAGCATGCAGACGGTGCACGCAACTACTCCTCGTGCGATTCCCTCCTTCTGGGCAGCCAGTGCGGTGCCCACACCTTCCCCTACATGGACATCCATAACAATACGGCAACCGTTGAGCACGAAGCCACCACTTCCAAAATCAATGAAGACCAGCTCTTTTATTGCAACCAGCGCGGTATCTCCACAGAAGAAGCAGTCGGTCTCATTGTCAACGGCTATGCCAAAGACGTCATCAACAAGCTCCCCATGGAGTTCGCAGTTGAGGCACAAAAACTATTATCTGTATCACTTGAAGGAACTGTAGGATAAATATGTTAATCATCAAGAATCTCCACGCCAAAGTAGGCGATAAAGAAATACTCAAAGGCATCGACCTCACCATCAACGATGGCGAGATTCACGCCTTGATGGGCACCAACGGTGCAGGCAAATCGACGCTTTCCAATGTCATTGTCGGCAATCCCGCCTATGAAGTGACAGAAGGAAGCATCACCTTCAACGGGCAGGACCTCCTGGCCATGAGCACAGAAGAACGTGCCCATGCAGGCATCTTCATGTCCTTCCAAGCCCCCATCGAAATTCCAGGTGTCAGCATGACCAACTTCATGCGTGCTGCAGTCAATGCACGGCGCGAGGCTCTGGGCAAGGAACCGCTCAAATCCACTGATTTTCTCAAGGTGATGCGTGAGAAGCGCAAACTGGTTGAGATTGACCAGAAACTCATGAACCGCTCCGTCAATGAGGGCTTCTCTGGTGGCGAGCGCAAACGCAACGAGATATTCCAGATGGCCATGCTTGAGCCATCCTTCTGCATCCTTGACGAGACGGACTCTGGCCTTGATGTGGACGCGCTCCGCATTGTAGCAGAAGGGTTCAACAAATTGCGTACCGCTGAGACTTCTGCCATCGTCATCACCCACTACCAGAGGCTCCTTGACTACATCCGTCCCGACTTTGTGCACGTGCTCATCAACGGGCAGATTGTGAAGACAGGCACAGCGGAACTTGCCCAACAGATTGAAGAACAAGGATTCGATTGGATTAAAGAAGAACTGGCATGACGAGTGAGTTGCAGTATATAGAACTTTACAACGAAGCATCCGGCCTGATTAAGAGCAAGAGTTGCCCTGTAATGAACATGGTGCGCGA
>AUXO016775384.1_pt1 | contig 30169 bp, 25 predicted proteins | sample 768731 | NCBI WGS metagenome assembly AUXO01 (sample SAMN02715735, study PRJNA202380) | gut metagenome | biome: sheep rumen | host: Ovis aries | place: New Zealand: Palmerston North
ATATTAGTCTCTGATAAAATTTCAATAACATTTTCATTAGATGAGTTCATTATTACTCCACCTTCACAGTCATTTTGCATAATAAGAAGAACTCGAAGCCCTTAAGAGGATACATATTCTATGTTAGAAGAATCGATGAACACACTGTCGACAGCATATTTTTCCTTAATCTTCTCATAAGTGGTAAGAAGATTAAGTTCGCTTAATGTATCTAAATTTCCTAACAAGATTTGATTAAGTCCATTATCATCAATTGATACATCTACATGACATATATGAACTCTTTTATTCGATTCCCATAGAAAGCTTTCACTATCAAAACGTGTGGATATGATATCTCAGAGTCAAGAGTAATTCTAGATCAGGTATGCTATGTTAGAATCTTCTTAGTATTATCACACATGGCATCCAATTCAGAACCCGTTAGATACATTAATAGTCATTCTTTTGTTATGCATACTTTCTCGTTTTATCTTGTCAAATACTGAATTAAGGAAGTGATAATTGGTGCATCCATTCCCCCAAAAATTGACAACTTTTTTTTGTTCGTCATCTAACAATGACATAATATCATGTTCAACTTCATTAATTATTGCACCCCCTATTTAAATAATGAGAGCATGCCTTATTTATTAAGTGCTAATTTTTTAAAATGATGCTTATCTAATAAAATTATTAACAACAGACTAAATTGATATAATTTACTTTTTTTATTAGTTTTTATGAATATTTAAACAAAATATTATAAAATTTAACGAATATAAATAATTTTAATTATACTCTTATATGTGTAAACTATGAAATTGAAAATAGGCAATGTTACCTTAGATAATCAGGTTATTTTAGCCCCCATGTCCGGAGTGTGTGATTATGCATTTCGAAGTATTGTTAAGTCCATGGGTTGTGGACTTGTTGAGGGAGAAATGATATCATCCAATGCAATATATTATGGTAGTAAAAAGACTGAAGACATGTTATTTATGGGTGAAGATGAAAGACCTGTTGCCCAGCAAGTATTTGGATCAGATAAAAATATTTTAAGTTATGCTTCAAGATATATTGAAGAAAAATATAAACCGGAAATTCTTGATATTAACATGGGATGTCCAGTTAATAAGGTTGCAGTTGAAAAACAATCAGGCAGTGCATTACTAAAAAATCCCGATAAAGTTTTTGACATAGTAAAAGATGTGGTTGATAACGTTAACATACCAGTTATTGTGAAGATAAGAAGTGGTTGGGATGAAACTAATGTGAATGCCGTTAAGATTGCACAACTTGTTGAAAGTGCAGGAGCTTCTGCAGTAACTGTTCATCCACGTACCAGAAACCAGGGATACTCCGGACATGCCGATTGGTCCGTTATACAAGATGTTAAGAATAATGTTAGCATACCCGTTATTGGTAATGGTGATATATGGTCATGTTATGATGCTAAGAAAATGTTAGATGTTACTGACTGTGATGGTGTGATGATTGGAAGAGGATGTGTTGGCAATCCATGGTTAATAAGAGATTGTGTTAATTACATTGAAAAAGGATTAAAACCAGATAGTGTGAGTTTAAATGAGAAAATAGAATGCATTAAGAAACACACCCGTTTACTTACAAATCTTAAGGGAGAACATATTGCAATACTTAAAATGAGAAAACATGCAACACAATACTTGAAAAATATTGAATGTGGTAAAAAACTTAAAGATGAAGTTGTTAAAAGCAGAACACAAGAAGAATTATTCAATACATTAAACAGATATGAGGAGGACTTATTATGAGCAAAGATGATAGGAGTGAAGTAAACCCATTTACTGGTAAGAAGCATTATGATACTGTTAATGATGATGAATTTCTTGCAGAAAGTTATAACTATTATTATAATGAGGTAAACCAGTACGAATTACTGGACAATACGCCTCAGGGACAGATGGTGTTTAACATATCTTCCAGACTTATTAATACTGTTAATGATTATTTAATGAAAATTGGAAGATATGATTATGTTGAAGATTACTATGATTGGGAGGTTCACCTTGTTAATAGTGGTACTGTAAATGCTTGTTGTTTCCCAGGTGGTAAAATAATTGTTTATGCAGGAATATTATCAGTGATGGAATATGAGGATGAACTTGCATTTGTATTATCGCATGAAATTTCACATGCTCTTCTTGATCATTCAAGGACTAGTGCAAGTGTAGATAATACAAAAAACAGTATTAGTAATGCTACCAGGATAGGTAGTTTTGCATTGGATATGTTGGGTTTTCAGGGTGCTGGAGAGTTAACTCGTGCAGCAGTTAATGTTGCTGATTTTGGTTCTCATTATTTTTTAACAAAACCTTGGGGTCGTGACCATGAACTTGAAGCAGACACATTAGGTTTGAAACTGGCTTATATGGCAGGATTTAATATGAGTATTGTTCCAGATTTTTGGCAGAAATTTTCAGAGGGCAATAGTAATGATTTTGATTTCTTTTCAACACATCCTTCCGACAGTAAACGTATTGCTGTTATGAGAGAATCTTTACATGAGTTAAGTGAAGAAAGTGACTTTTATGCCAGACCACTCCTTGATAAAACACCAAAAGCCAAACGTGAATTCAAGGCAAACAATTATATTCCAAATACAATGCCACAAACACAACCATCAAATACTGCAGCATCATTTAATGCAACAAATAATGAAGTAAACTGTTGTCCGAAGTGTGGGAGTAAAGTTGAAAAAAGTGACAACTTCTGCATGCAATGCGGTCACAACCTACATGAAAAAAAGAACACATGCCCCAACTGTGGAAGTCAAGTAAATAATGAAGATAAATTTTGCATGAACTGTGGAAAAAGATTATAATTTAATTATTTAAAAAGAGAATGAGAGGAGGAGAAGTTATAATTCTTGCATTATTGACACTGCCTTTTGAGCAGCCTTTTCCATGGAAGTTTCGAATGGTATGTTGTTTTCTTTAAGGATTTTCTGACCTTCTTCTTCGTTTGTTCCAGTCAATCTTATTACTATAGGAACTTTATGTCCTGCTTCTTTTGAAACATTAACTACTGCATTAGCAACATCATCTGCACGGGTTATTCCACCCAGTACATTTAGGAAAATTACTTTTACCTGTTCATTTTTAAGTACTAAGTTTATTGCTTTTGTAATGTTTTCTTCTGATGCTCCTCCACCTACATCAAGGAATGTTGCTGGTTTTTCTCCATAGTACTCAATTAAATCCATTCCTGTTAAGGTTAATCCTGCACCATTTCCTATTACTGCAATGTTTCCATCAAGTTTTACGTATGCAAATTCTTCATCTTTAAAGTCGTCAAATTCTTTAATTTTTGTGTGTCTGAATAATGCATCATCATCTACTGCCATTTTTGCATCTGCTGCTATGAATCCATTGTCAGTTTTCATTAATGGATTTATTTCTGCTACTGTTGCATCATATTCACTGAATACTTGGTATAATTTCCATATGAATGATCCTACTGCGGATACATCGCTTGTGTCTACTCCCATTTCTAGTGCTATGTTTCTTGCTTGGTATGGCATGAATTCTTCTAATGGTTCTATGTATTGTCTGACTATTTTTTCTGGTGTTTCTTTTGCTACTTGTTCTATATCCATCCCACCAGACATACTTGCCATTATTAATGGTTTTTTAGCGTTTCTGTCCAGAATTATGGATACGAAGTATTCATCAAGTATTCCTTCTACTTTTTCTTCGATTAGTACTTTGGATACTTTTTCTCCTTTGATTGTTTTTGTGAATAATTCTTTGGTTTTTTCTGCTGCTTCTTTTGGTGTGTCAGCAAAGAGTATTCCTCCTGCTTTTCCACGACCTCCTGAGAGTACTTGTGATTTTACTGCTACTGGTTTTGCTATCATTTCTGCTTTTGCTTTTGCTTCTTCTGGTGATTTAGCTAGGTAGCTTCTTGGTACTCTTATGTTACATTTTTCAAATATTGATTTTGCTGTGTATTCATGTATGTTCATTATTCCACCTTATATTATTTTTTTAACGATTTTTTTTCCTTCTTCGAATGCTTGTAGGTTTAGTTCTTCTGTTCCTTTTGGTACACTATCTAGTATTGACTGTTTTGCAGATTCTTCGGAGATTACTCCTGTTGCTTCTACAAATGATCCTAGCATTACTATGTTTCCTACTATCTTCTTACCTATTACTTGTTCTGCTGTTTCTGTTGATTTTGAGTGGTATACTTGTAGTTTTTTGTTTTCTATGATGTCTTTGATTTCGTCCTGGTAGACTAGGTCTGGGTCTATGATTAGTATTGCTCCTTCTTTTATGTCATCTATGTATTTTAGTAGTGCTTCGTGACTCATTGCTACGAATATTTGTGGGTTTTCAACTTTTGGGTAGTCGATTTGTTCGTCACTTACTACTACTTCTGTTCGGCTTGCTCCACCCCTTGCTTCTGGTCCGTAGGACTGTGTTTGTACTGCGTAGTTTTTATCGAATAATGATGCTGCTTTTGCTATTACTATTCCACACATGAGTACTCCTTGTCCTCCAAATCCTGCAATTCGTATATCGGTTCTCATTGTTTATTCACTCCTATATGCTCTGTTGATGTTTGTGTCTGGGTCTATGTCTGAGATTTTTGTTGATATGTCTTCTAGTGCTTCTACGAATTCTTTTCTTGGTTTGTTTATGTAGACTCCTGTGATTATTTTTCCTTCCAGTTCTTCTTCTGTCATGTCTTTTGCTTGTTCTAGTGAGATTGTGTTATCTTTTAGCCAGTGAATCATTTCTACTGGACTTCTGATTTTGTTTTTTCTTCCGTAGTATGTTGGGCATTGTGCTACTACTTCTATGAATGAGAATCCTTTGTTTTCTAGTCCTGCTTTGATTGCCTGTGATACTTGTATTGGTTGTGCTGTTGTGTATTTTGCTACGTATGTTGCTCCTGCTGCTTTTGCTACTTCTGCTATGTTGAATGGTTTGTCTGTTGATCCGTATGGTGCTGTTGTTGCATAACTTCCTTGTGGACTTGTTGGACTTATTTGTCCTCCGGTCATTCCGTAGATGTCATTGTTTATACAGATTACTGTTAGGTCTATGTTTCTTCTTGCTGCATGTATTAAGTGGTTTCCGCCTATACTTGTTGCATCCCCATCTCCTGTTACTACTATTACGTCTTGTTTTGGGTTTGCTGTTTTTAGTCCTGTTGCGAATGCTAGTGCTCTTCCGTGTGTTGTGTGTAGTGAGTCACATTTCACATATCCTGGGATTCTTGAGGAACATCCTATTCCTGAGACCATACTTATGTTTTCAAAGTCTACTTCTGACATTTCGATTGCATTGAATATTGTGTTTAGTACTATTCCATCTCCACAACCTGGACAAAATATGTGAGGTAATCTTTCTTTTCTTAAGTATTTCATAAATTTGTGTTCATGATCGGCCATAAGTTTATTCCTCCATTATTTTATCAAGTATTTCTGTTGGTGTGTGTAGTGCTCCACCTATTTTTGATAGGAGTTCTACTTTTGCATATTTTCCTAGAACTCTGTCTACTTCTAGGTATATTTGTCCTAGGTTTAGTTCTGGAACTATTATTCTTTTTGCATTTTTTGTTAGTTCTATGAGTTCTTCTTCTGCGAATGGCCATACTACTCCTAGTTTGATGTAGCCTACTTTTATTCCTTTTTGTCTTGCTTGTTTTACTGCTGTTAGTGCACTTCTTGATGGTATTCCATAGGATAGTACTATTGTTTCTGCATCGTCGAGGAATTCTGTTTCGATGGATGTTATTTCGTTTGTGTTTTTGAGGATTTTATCGCATAGTCTTGTTACTAGTTGTGTGTGTGTTTCTTCATCGTCTGTGCTTGGGTATCCTCGTTTGTCATGTGTTAATCCTGTTACGTGTATGTTGTATCCTTGTCCGAATGATGGCATTGGTGTTGTTCCATTTTCGGGTGCGTCAAATGGGAGGTAGTTGTCTGTTTTTTCTGGCATTTGTCGTGGGATTATTTCTACTTTTTCGGGGATTGTTATTTTTTCCCTCATGTGTCCTACTATTTCATCTGCCATTACGAATACTGGGCATCTGTATTTTTCTGCGAGGTTAAATGCTTTTATTGTGTAGTCAAAACATTCTTGTACACTTGATGGTGCGAGTGTTATTGTTTCATAGTCTCCGTGTGATCCCCATCTTGTTTGCATCATATCTGCTTGTGCTGATCGTGTTGGCTGACCAGTTGATGGTGAACCTCTTTGCATGTTGATTATTACTATAGGTGTTTCAGTCATTACTGCATATCCTATGTTTTCTTGCATTAGTGAAATTCCTGGCCCACTTGTAGCGGTTACTACTTTTTGACCGGCCCATGAAGCTCCTATTATTGCTCCTACTGCTGCTATTTCATCTTCCATTTGAATAAAATGTCCACCAATTTCTGGTAATTTTCTTGACATTACTTCTGCAATTTCTGTTGAAGGTGTAATAGGATATCCTGCGAAGAATGTACAGCCTGCTGCTAATGCTCCTAGTGCGCAAGCTTCGTTTCCTTGTACAAATAATTCTTTGTCTGCCATTTTAATCATCCTCTATAGAAATTACTTGATCAGGACACATTAATGTACATAATTGACATTTTATGCATTTGTCGACTTCTGGTATTGGAAGGTGCACTCCTTTTTGGTTTAGTTCTTTTGATGGAGTGTACACATCCATTGGACAACAATCTACACAAATAAAGCATCCTTTACATAAATCTTCATTAATGTATATCATATTCATTACCTAACTTTTTTTGTAAGTGAAGGTTTATACTTCCTTAATTATATTAAACATAAACTTGTAATTTTTGATTATATTGTCATGATGTGTATTGCTGAATTCTTTTTTATAAAAAAATCCATTATCTCACATTATTTAAAATATATGTTTGTTATATTATTAATAGTGTTGTACAATTTATCATGATTCATAATGTTTTGTAGAGTTTTAGTTAAATTTACTTAATATACTTATTATGATCAAATAATTTTAATGGATTGGATAATAGTACTTTTTTTTAGATAATTTTGCAAATGATGTTTATTTTAGTAGTATTAATGGTTTTATGAAATTTTAAAAACAAAAATCAACAAATCAAAATCAACATTTTAATACCTAATTATGATAAAAATTTGAAATTTGAAAATCAAAAACAACATTTTAATTTTCCAAAAAAGAATGTTGAAATTAAAAAACAAAAATCATATTTTAAAAAAATCATAACTGAAAAAAGCATATTTTAAAAAACAAAAATCAACATTTTATAGAAGTTAGGACAAATAATAAAATATAAAGGGGATAAAAAATATGAGTGACGAATTTGTTAGAAAAACTATTAAATTAAATAAAAAATTATGGGATGCCTTTCAGGAAAAAATAGAGAAAGAATATGGAACCACATACAAACATACTTCAGAAGAGATTGAAAAAGCCATAGAAAACTATGTTAATTATGATGTGTTAGACATTGAAAAAACAAAAACAAAAATCAACAATCTAAAAGATGAAAACAACAATCTAAAAAATAATGTTGAAACACTGGAAAAAGAAAATAAAAAATGTAATGATGAACTGCTTCTTACAAGAACTGATAATAAAAAGTATAGTGATGAATTATTACAACTTGAACAAAAAATTAACCAATTAGAAAATGATAAAAAGGTTCTTGAAAGTAATGTTGAAAATTTAGAAAATAATTTAAGTAATTTAACTGAAAACAATCATAATCTTGAAAAAAGAAATAAAGAATTGATAGAGGAAAATAAGGAATTGGAATCCCAGTATATTAAACAGGTTGAAGAAACTAATAAACAGGTAAAGGAAAATACTAAAATTAAAAATAAAAGGGAACATGCACAGGAACGTCTTAATAAGACGCAAGATGAATTAAATGATACTCTTAAAAGGTTAGAAAAATATAGTTTTGCTATTGGTCAGGTAAAAAATATGAGTTTCTTTGACAGATTATTCAACAGACTTCCTGAAGAAATTAAGGAGTTACAACCTGGCAAAGAGGATGAAAATATAGAAGAGTAGTGTTTAATATCAGATAGTTATTAATCTTCTATATACATTATAGGATATTGTAATTTTTCATCATATGATATACATGTTACAATAGTTTTTTCATTAATTTTAGTGGTTAATCTAACATCCAACATATCCCCAGTTAACGAAGTATAACCCATAACCCCACTATTTTTTATTATTAAATCTTTATCTATAGTTACATCAACATCAATTATAGCAGGTTGTAAAAGAATACTGTCATGAATTGCAATTTCCAAAGATGTGACTGTATCAGTACTTACAGGTGTTCCAACAAACTGATGAAATAAAGAACCCATACTGATTCCACCCTCAAAAATTGCCCGTTCCCTATCTGTTAAATTTTTAAAATAATCCTCTTCATTCATAATTATCACTTTATTATAATTTTACCCATGACGGTGCATCATAGGTTGGTATAGTTAATATTATATTATCCATATTTTGTATTAAAGTTTCCACACTATCTCTAGGTACTTCAACCATTATAATATATTCAACATCAAGTTCCCCAACATTCGATGTTCTTTCATAATCAGATAAACGTACCCCATATTTATCAAGTAATATTTTAATCTGTTTTTCATCAAATGTTCCTGAAGCCTTTGAGGCAATAATTTGTTGTATGTCCAGTGTTGATGATTGAGATAAATTTCTGTTTTTAGGTGACTGAGATAATTCCATGTTTTGTTCTATGTTTCCAGAATCCTTGGATCTTAATATTGAAACTACAGTAGAACCTCCAACAATCTTAGAAGAGGTAATATTTTCTTCTGTTAGATTAGTTTCAGTAGTATTTTCTTCATTTTCTGAGGATAGTTCACCAGTTATTTGAGATGTTTTGTATATATCCACTGTATCTGATACTGTTAAAAATCCACTTGCTGCCTGTTTACGATTAACACTTAATGGGATTATAACTGAGTCTACTGTTTTTATTGATATTGTTGATAGTGTAGTAGAATCCCTAGAATTAATGTAATTGGTTGCATTATTTATGTTCATAATATCTGAAGAATTTGCTGTGATTACTTCTACCCTATTATATTTGTCTTTATATTCATTTAACTGGTTTATTAATGAATTTTTTAGTATTGGATGTATCATTGATTCAACATTTAATGAGTTTAGTTCATCTATTGTATTTTTACTTTCTATTTCTGCTATTAATGCTTCTTTATTATGGCTTTCGTCAGAGGATAATAATGTGTTCACTGTGTTTATTTTTTCTTGTTTTAGATTTTCAAGTTCTTCTTGTTGTGGTGCAAATATCATAAAATAGTATATTGTAGAGATTAGAATGATTAGAATAAGTGTTATAACTATTGCACCAGTTAGTAGTTCTTCATCTTCTTTTTTCTTTAATGTATAATGTCTTCTATGCAGTAGTTTTGGTGAATCATTATCTGGATTAAAGAGGTTTATTATATTATTGTATTGTTTTTGTAGTTTGTCTTTAATTTCTTTCATAATCTTTTTCTAAAAAAAATTGAGAGATAAAAAGAGTTTATTTTTGATGGTTAAATAATGGACTGATCATGTATACTATTACTAGCAAGATAAGAATATATGATGGTATATGTAGTAAATAATTATTAATTGGATATATTAATGTTGGTATTAAAAATATTCCACAGACTATGAATATTCTATTATCCTTTAATTTTGGATATTTGAGATTAGATACCATTAGTATTGATAGTATTATCATGAATATAATTATCAGTATTTCTTGTTGTATGTGTGAGAATAATATGAGTGATAGTGTGAATGATGTGACTGGTATTGGTATTCCTATGAATGTTTTTGTTGGTCCAACTTGTTCTGTGATGATTGTATTATATCTGCATAATCTTAGGATTCCACAGGACAATATTAATATTGATGCTATTATTGTTAGTGGGTGTTTGTATGTTTCAAAGAGTATTACTGCAGGTGCTACTCCAAATGAGATTACATCAGCTAGTGAGTCTATTGTTTCTCCGAATACTTCTTTTGTTGAAGTTGGAAATTTTCTTGCTAAAGGTCCATCTATTGCATCAAATAATACTGCCAGTATAAGTAACATTGCAGTTAGTATGATGTTATTATAATATGCTGCTAGTATAGCCAGCATACCTGATATTGCATTTAGTAATGATGCTATGTCTGCTATTCCAATCATTTTGATTATGTTGGTTTCCATGAATTAATCATATCCTATTTATTGATATATATTATAATATATTGATTTAATCCATAATATACCTTTAAATAATATTCTTTTTATCAAAATACTTATAAATTTCTTGTATTAATTATTTTTTCATAATTTTCATAACATTATATTAAACATTGTTTAAAATAATATATAAATTTTTAGATTAAAAATAACAAAAAAAATAAAATAACCACAAAAACAAAAATATAACACAACAATAAATAAAGAGAACAAAACATGACACAAACAACAGAAGACAAAAAAGTACTAGGAATAGATGAAGCAGGAAGAGGTTCAGTATTAGGACCCCTAGTAATAGGAGGCGTCCTAATGAAAGAAAAAAAACTAAAATTCCTAGACAGAATAGGAGTAAAAGATTCAAAAAGACTCACCGCAAAAAAAAGAACAACCATATCCAGAAAAATAAAAAAAATAACAGAATTTGAAACAATAATCATACCCGCAGATGAAATAGACCACCTACGAAACACCGGAGTAAACCTGAACAAAATAGAAACAAACGCAATGATAGAAATCATAAGAAAATACCATCCAGAAAAATGCTGCATAGACTGCATAGACGTAAACGAGGAAAGATTTCATAACAGAATACAACACATAAACCATAAAATGGAAGTAATAACAGAACACAAAGCAGATGACACATACAACATAGTTGCTGCAGCATCCATAATAGCAAAAGTAGAAAGAGACAAACAAATGGAAATAATCCGACAAGAATACGGAGCAGTAGGATCAGGATACCCCAGTGACAAATACACAATAAACTACCTGAAAAATATAGAAGGTAAATATCCCCCATTTGTACGACAAACATGGAATACTGTCAAAAATTTAGAACAAAAAGAATGAAAAATTATTATATTATAACAATCATAATATATATTATCTATTAATAAAAAAACGAATACACAAAGAGAGGAGCTAAAAACAAATGGACATTATAGGATTAATATTTTCTACAGGAAATGATTTAATTACAATGTTCCAAAGTGGAGGAGCAATAGTATACATCCTCACAATAATCGGATTTTATGGACTATTCCTAGCAATAGAAAAAATATTATACCTAAGAAAAGCTTCACAAGTAGACCTAACCGAATTAATGATAATAGTAAACGAATCAATGGCACACGGCGGATCATTAGAAGCACTAAGAGCAATAGGTAACTACAAAACACCAATCTCACGTATAATATCCGAAGCATTAAAAATAGGATACAGAAGCAAATCCGAAGTAGAAGACAACATGGAACAAGTATTCATTGTAGAAATGAGTAAAATGATGAAAGGATTATCCACCCTTCAAACCATAATAGAAGTAGCACCATTAATAGGACTTATAGGAACTGTACTAGGTATGTGGTACACATTCAAAGACCTAGGAGTAAGCAGTGACATAACATTAATGGCAAATGGTATATACATTGCAATCATCACAACAATATTCGGACTTGCAGTGGCAATCATATTACTCCCATTACACACATACATCAAAAGCAAAATCGAAGTACAACTCGACAACATAGAAATAGCAAAGAAAATGAGTAACTGGAGAAATGCAGAGATGAAAATATGGATAGAAAAAGACATAGACGAAGTAATCGAAGCACTACAAGAATCACCAGGAATCATACAAGTAAAGAGAATAGAAGACGACCAGGCAAACATCAAACTATACCTTAAACCAAACATGCTAGAAAAAGGAATAAAAACTATTATACGAGAAAAATCAGACACACAAAACCGTATAGTAGAAAGTAAACTAAAACAATAAAAGGTGCGTGTTCCAACAATGGCTATAGATACAAAAAAATTTAAAGACAAAATCGAACACCAAACACCAAACATTAACCTAGTACCATTACTAGACGTAATCTTTACAATAATGATATTTCTATTAGTGATGCTAAGTCAACACCCTGGAGAAACACAGTTAGATGACTACTCACCTGAACAAATATCAGCAAAACCAACCACTTCAACAGGAGACTCCGAATATTACCTCTTACCATTAAATGGACTTAAAAAAGTAACCGTAAATGGAGTGGACAAATCATCAGAAATACGGCACGGCTCGATAGCGGTGCATACAAGAGTAATGGATGAAGGACAAATAATGATGGATTCATCAACAGGAACCATAACAATAACTGCACCAAATGACTTGGTGGATGTAGCAGTTAAAGCCCCGGCGTATAACTAAAAAAAAATAGGATAAAGGTGAATAATATGTATTTAGGAAGAATAATATCAATAGGAAGTAATGAAAAAGGAAGTTATGCATCATACAGAGTATCAAGCAGATCATTTCCCAACAGACAATCAGTAGTAAATGAAGAAAAAGTAGCAATAATCCCAACCGAAGGATCAGAAGGAGACATATACAAAAACCCATACATAAGCTACAACTGTATAGACATCATAGATGATATATGTGTAGTAACCAATGGATCACACACAGACATCATATCAGGAAAAATAAGAGAAGGAATGAACATACGAGATGCAATATGTCTCAGTTTACTAGCAATGGACTATGAAAAAGATGATTACAACACTCCAAGAATAGCTGGAGCAATAAACTTTGATGGTGAAGGATTCATAGGAATAGTAAGAGATGATGGACTGGAAGTAATAAAAGTAAATCCTGGAGAATCATACTATGTTTCAACATACGAACACAACAGTCCACGAAAAGTTGAATACAAAGCAGAAAACTCAGAAGAAGCAACAGAATACATATACGGCAAAGGAGTATTCGAAGAATTCACACACCCAGTAACAAGCTGTGCAGCATTCGGAAAAGACAAATGGGAAATAACTGTTAAAAATCCGTAGATAAACACCAAAAAAAACTCTCCTCCATAATTTATCTCTTTTTTAACGACTTGTAAATCCTGTTCTATTTGTTCATCATTAATTAATTTGTCTGTGAAGAATGATGAAATAACTGCAGTGATTGTGGAAAATACAAAGACTCCTATAAAAATCAATACCATAGTTAATGCTTTTTCATTTATTGATTTTGGAGTTATGTCCCCGTAACCAACAGAGGTAATTGTTTCTATAACAAAATATAATGAATCCACGAAATTTAAATTACTCCAATTCCACACTATTAAAGTAAAAATTCCTATGATAACAATGATTCCAAATAATATTTTTTCTATATGTGTTTTTTGGATAAAATCCTTTAAACTACTTATCAAGCTATTGAACAATACTATTACACGCAATATTTTCAATAATCTGAAATATCTTAAAAGATTTAATTGTGGCAGAAATATAGGTAAAAACGCGTCAAAGGGTATGGATGCAATTAAATTAAGCCAGTTGCCTTTTTGTTTTAAAAATTTTGTTTTGGGATTGAAAGTTAAAAAACTTATGCTCCACTCTATTAAAAGAAGTACACATATGTACAAATCAAATTCTTCAATAAATGAAATGACATCGGATGGAAGGTGTAATAAAAGTAGCATAGATATTAAAAATAGGTCTATAATTACTAATAATTGAAGTCCAATTCATAAAATACTATGATTATTTTTTTCTTTATCAAAAATATTCATAAAAATATCACCAACATCATTTAATTAGAACATTTTAGAGAATTATTGAAATGTAATAATTATTACCTGAAATAACAACAATTTGCTTATTTTATCATGTTTTTGTAGTTAATGTATTAAAATCTAAAATATGAATTCATCATAATATTCCCATTGCTCCTAACATTGACTGGAGACCTAATATAACTATTGCTAATCCACCAATAATTTCTATTTCATCTGCATATTTTATTGCCAATTGGGTACCAAATTTACCTGCGAGTAACCATAAGACTACACAGATAAGACTTAATATTAATAATATTATTAAGTTTACATGGGCTATTGCTCCTTGTGAAGCTAGTATTAAATTTTCAATGTTACCAAATATTAGTAAACCCCAAAATCCGTTACAATCATTAATTAACTTCATATTCATTCTCCTTGACGTCTTTTTTGTGATTTAGATTTATGAGCTTCGATTATAGCTTGAATACCTAAGATGAATATTGCTAATCCACCTATAAAGTCAATTATGTTTGCATATTGTATTGCTTGTTCTGTTAATAGTGCTCCTATTGCATACCATGCTATAACAATGATTATACTCATTATACTTAAGGAGAGCACTTTTACATTTTTAACTTCACCTTGTGAAGCTAGTATTAAATTTTCAATGTTGCCGAAAATTAATAATCCCACAAAGGGTAAATATTCTTCTAACATGTTAATTTTTCCTCATTAAATATTTAATTCAATTATATTTTTAATTTATAAAAAAAAAGGAAGTAAGATGAAGATTTAATTAAAAAGATCGGATTCTTCTAATTTCTCTTCAAAGTACTTAGTTCGTTTATCCCATTTTTGTTTAAGAATAACTGATGCAACTACTATCACTGCACATAAGATTAATAGGAAGACGAATGATGGTAAGTAGTTTGCCCATATTAATCCTAGTTGTGCTTCACGGATCATAGTTATACCGTGAGTCATTGGCAGATACGGATAGATAATACCGAAGATGGTATTCATAATTTCTATAGGATATATTCCTCCTGAACCAGATATCTGGAATACCAGTAGCAGTATTGCCAGACCTTTTCCTACATCACCAAATAGTGATATGAGTGAATATATTATGGCCATAAATGTTACTGCTACAAAGTAACATGAAAATGCAAATAGTAATGGATTTGCAATATCAATACCTAATAGGAATGATCCGATTAGTGTAACTGTAGTTTGTAATATCGCCATTATAGTAAATAATACCAGTTTAGCATTGTATACTTCATGTGGTCTGTATTTGGTTCCAATACTACTTCCTGTTTTTAACATTACACTTGTAATAAGTGCACCCACCCACATGGATAGTACTATGTAAAATGGTGCTACCTGTGAACCATAATTATTGGTTGGGAATTCTTCATGTCTTTTAAGTATTACAGGTGAGTAGAAATAATCTCCAACATCTTCCTGATTTACTTCTGTAATTGCAGATAATTGTTCTGCAGCAAATCCTATTTCATCAGATGCATTTCTTAATGCTGAAGCTGATGAATAACCTAATAATTCTGCTCCATCAGCTAATTCAATTGTTCCATTAGCTAATACATGCACTCCACTGGATAATTCGTTTGCTCCACTGGATAATTGACTTGAACCTGCAGCTAATTGACTTGAACCTGTAGCAACTTCATGTGCACCTGTAGCAACAGTTCCTGAACCATCTGCAACGAGGTGTGCACCATTATTTAAATCATTGAATTTTTGATTAGTTTCATTCATTTCTTTATCAATTCTTTCAAGCAATTCACGAATTTTTGATGGGTCTTCTCCGTTTTTTACTGCCTGATTAAGTTGACTTATATGTGCTGATATATTGTTAAATCTATTGGATAATTCCTGTGTTTTATCAGCTACACGTCCGGAATTAATAGCTATTTTTGCAGCATCATCTGTTAAATTATATGAACCGCCAAATAAAGTTAAAGCATCATTTGAAAGTTCACGCGTATTATTACTTAATGTATTTAATTCATCTGCTATTCTTGAGGTATCTGTATCAAGTTTATTAACATCATCCTCTAATTTTGTAACACTGCCATTATTTATTAAGGCTTTTTTGACTTTTAAATAAATATCGTATATTTCATTGGTTTTATCTGCTAATTGTTGAGTTCCATCTGCAACTTGTCCTGCTCCACTTGCAACTTGGTCTGCTCCATTTGCTAGTTGAACTGATCCAACTGACAATTGGTTAGCTCCACTAGATATTTCATTTGCTCCTGCAGCTAATTGATTTGAACCACTGGCCACTTGATTTGCTCCTGCAGTTAACTGGTTTGCACCACTAGCAACCTGATCTGCACCGGCCGATAATTGGTCTGCTCCAGAACTCATTTTATCTGCACCTGTAGCTAGGCCTGTCTGTAATTCTCCAAGTTTACCTACAGCTTTTTCATTTATAAATGATACGATTTGTGCATTTAGTTTATTATACACTGCTTTAGAAGCAGCATCAGTGAGTTTTGCAGCTACTGGATTAGATTTTTCATTTACTATGTATTCTAATTCACCTGGATGAGGGTTGCCAGTAACTATTGATACAATTGATTCACTGAAATTCTGTGGAATAATTATTCCCGCGTAGTACGTTCCATTATGAACACCGCGTCGAAGTTCATCCGAAGTAACGAAGACCCACTTGAAATCTGTGCTTTCCTTCAGTGAATCTACTAATTTTGCACCTACTTCAATTTTCTCACCATTATATTGAGAACCCAAATCATCATTGGCTATAGCAAATTCTACGTTGTTAGTGTTTTCATAAGGATCCCAACAAGCATAAATATTAACCAATCCATATAATGAAGGTAAAAGGATTACGCCAATTAATATTAATATAACTATAGGATTAACTAAAGTTGATCTGAAATCATTTTTAATAATTTCTAAAGTGTTAGCTTTAGATTCCTGACGAAAATCGGATAAATCAGCTTTATTTAAAATAGTGCTTTTTTTATCTTCCTCTTTTTTTCTAAGGTCTAATTTTTTCATCACACCTCCCCCTAGTATCATCTGTTTAGAATTATAACTTTTAAAATCTCTTTTCATAAATTGTGCTAATTTATGCAGATGAATAATGTTTTTATTGTTTTAAACCGATTATTTATAAATTGGTTAGTAGTTCATTAATAATTTAAATAATATATATTTATGTTTAAACAAACTAATAAAACTTCATAATTAGGGTAGGAGCAAAAAATAAAAAAAATAAAAACAGAAGAAATAGTTCATTCACTGTTTATAATGTTATTTTTTAAATATACTTAATACCAATTTATTATATTATAAAGGTTATAAAGTATAATAATTACATGACTATGATATTGAATATAATTTTTAACTAAATATATACTGTTAATGATGTCAGGAGAGTGATTTTTCTATGAGTATTGAAATTATTGGTATTGAAAATTTTCCCATTATTAAGGAAGGAGATAATCTTTCGGAAATTATTTATGATACTCTTTTAAAAAATGGGATTAAAATAGTGGATAATGATGTTCTTGTTTTAGCTGAAACTGTTGTCAGTAAGGCTGAGGGCAATATTATTAAAGTAGATGATGTCATTCCAAGTGAAGAAGCTTTGGAAATGTCTGGTAAAAGTGGTAAAGATCCCAGACAATGTCAGATAATTTTAGATAATACCAAGAGTGTTATTCGTTGTCAGAAGGATCTTATTATCACGGAGACTCCTCATGGTTTTGTTTGTGCCAATAGTGGTATTGATAACAGTAATTGTGAGGAAGGTTTTGTTACTCCACTTCCTGTTAATCCGGATAAGAGTGCTCAGAATATTAAGTGTTTTTTAGATGATAAGTTTGGATGTGATTGTAAAATCATTATTAGTGATACTCATGGACGTGCTTGGCGTGTTGGTGCTATTGGTGTTGCTGTGGGTATTAGTGGTATGAGTCCAGTTACTGATTTTAGAGGCTGTGTTGATCTTTATGGTCAGGAATTAATGAGTACTATTGAGGGTACTGCTGATGAACTGGCTAGTGCTGCTGGTTTGCTGATGGGCCAATCAGATAGTGGTATTTGTTTGGTTCTTATTAGAGGTTATGATTCTAGTTTAACCAGTTGTGATGTTAATGGTGCTTGTATTGATGAAATTATCCGTGATGAGGAAATGGATGCTTTTAGGTAGGTGTTATATGTGATTACTGTTTTTAGTGGTGGTACAGGAACACCTAAGTTATTGCAGGGTATTAAAAGAGTTATTCCTGAAGATGAATTGAATATTGTTGTTAATACTTTGGAAAATAATTTTTTTAGCGGAGTTTATGTTAGTGCAGATATTGATACGGTTTTATATACTATGTGTGACTTGATTAATGAGGAAACATGGTATGGCCGAAAAGATGATACTTTCACTACACATGAAACATTAGCAGAATTAGGTTTAGAGGAGACTCTCCGTATTGGTGATAAGGATCGTGCCTTAAAGATACAGAAGACATTACTATTGGATGAATTTTCATTGACTGATGCTGTTAGAATACAGAAGAATAATATGGGAATAAAAGCTAATATTTTGCCCATGAGTAATGAACAGTCAAATGTTACTATAGATACAGATATGGGTACTATGGGTTTTCATGAATTTCTTATTTCTCATCAATCCAAACCATTGGTCAAAGATATTATATATGAAAGTGTTACTCCGACGAATGAAGTTCTTTGTGCAATAGAAGAATCAGACCAGGTAATTATCGGACCTTCTAATCCCATAACATCAATTAATCCAATATTAATTATGCCAGGAATCAGGGATTTGCTTAAAAAAACTTATACTACTAGTGTGTCCCCAATTATTGGAGAGGATGCTGTTAGTGGTCCTGCTGCGAAATTTATGAAGGCTAAGAATGTTGAAGTTTCACCATTGGGTATTGCTAAATTTTATGAGGAATTTCTTGACCATTATATAATAAATACTACGGACAACAAATATAAAAATAGTATAAAAGAATTTATACCAGAAGTATCTGTGGAAAATATTATTTTTAAAACACTGCAGGATAAGATTAATCTTGCACAGAAGATACTTGGAGTATAATTAGAATTAAGTGATTAAATGATACAGATTACGTTGATACAAATTGATAATTACGGGCCTTGGACTGTTACACCAGGACCAAGAGCAGAACCTGATTTACAGACATTACAATCTAGGTTATATGGTGATTTGGAAAGAGAATTCGGAGCACGTGGCGGAATCGTTTTCTTTAACAGGTTTGATAATCTAATTGCTGTGAGTAACGGAATTAACGAAGAAGATCATAAGAAAATTCAAGAATCAATACGTAACAGATATCCAATTACCATAAGTATGGGAGTGGCAGCTAGACCAACACCTTTTGAAGCACAGAAAGTTGCAACAGAAATGATACAAAAAGGTGGAGGGGCACAATCAGAGGAAAGATGTGAAGTATTAAATATTGAATCATTAGCAAGTGATGAAGATTCTAAAGTCCAAATAGCCCATATTGATATTAATAATATTACCACAACATTAACTGATGTGGAAAATGCTTATGATACTTCAGTTACAGTTTATGAAGTATTAGTTGAGTTGATGAAGGAATTAAAAAAATTTGGTGGCCTATGTTTCTTTATTGGTGGAGATAATTATATGGCTCCTTCAAATGGTATTACTAAAAGTGAATTAAGAAAAGCTTTGAAAAATGTTGATGAAAAAACAGGAGTTACTCTTAAAGCTGGTGTGGGCATATCCAAGAAAGGTGGTCGTGCTGCAGATTTAGCTGATCTTGGTCTTGAGGATATTCGTGCTGATCTTACGGATGATTCTGTTTTAGTATTTCATGATTGATAAATTAAAGGATGTGTAGTTATGAATGTATTATCTGCTATGGCTGGAATTAATGATGGTGAATTTTGTAAGAAATTTACTAATCAGGGTGTTGATTTAATTACGCTTGGCGGTTTTAATCTTGATCTTGAAACTTTTAAGGCAGGACTTGAGAATATGACTAAGGATAGGAAAGAGTTTATTACTTGTCCTCATCATATATCTGAAGATATTACTGAATTTATTGATGTCATCAAAGAATATAATAGTAGTTGGAAGGGTAAGTTTAGTGTTAATCTTAGAGCCAGCAGTCCAAAGTCATTTAGTGTATTATATGGTAATGATGATATAGATGTCTTTGAAATAAATGCCCATTGTAGACAACCCAGCATGATTAAAGCAAATACTGGCCAAGCATTATTACAAGATACAACATTACTTCAAGAAATTTTAGAGGAAGTTACAACAAACAGCGGGAAAGAAGTTGGAGTAAAAATTAGGGCAAACGTTGAAGGAGTAGACATCCTAAAAATAGTCGAAATAATAAACACATACAACATCCAATACTTACATGTTGATGCCATGAAACCAGGAATAATGGAAGCAGATTATGACATATTAAACAAAATAGCATCCAACACAGACATCCACATAATAGGAAATAACTGTGTTACGACACGCGAAGATTATGAAAAAATGATTGAAAATGGTGCAAGCAGCGTATCTGTTGCTAGAGCAGCATTAAATGGTGATATTAGTCACATATTCTTATAACCCCCCCCCACATCAAATACGTTTTCTAAAAAAAAATAGATAAGAAAAAAAGATAGTTATTTATTATTACTTTCAACTATAAAATTACATGTTGAATTACTGCCAAGATAATTGTTACTTTCAATATAAGTTGCAGTAATGTTATTAACTCCTAAATGAGTAGCAGTATAATTATAAGTGAAAAATCCATTATCATCCGTTTTAACAGTAGTATGACCAGTATTAATCAATAACTTAACCTTACCATAAATAGCATTACCCCTTTCATCACTTAATTTTCCAGTGATTTCAACTTTAGTTTTCTGAGTAACTTTATTTATAGGATCAATGGATATTTTAGTATTTAACTTCAATACTTCAACAGTTATCATGTCAGTAGAATTCATATACTTGTTACTGCCAAGATATGTTGCAGTAATATTATTGATTCCAACCCTATTTACAGTATAAATGTATGTAAATACTCCATTATTATCTGTTTTAACAGTAGCACGACCATTATTAATCAATAACTTAACAGTACCTACAATATCTTTACCCTGTTCATCTACAAGCTGTCCAGTGATTGTTATATCATTACCTTTCTTGGTAGCATTAATAGACTTTAAGGAAAGATTGCTTTCTAATTTACCAACATCAACTGTTATTCTATTAGCTGAAGCCAAGTATTTGTTACTTCCAAGATAGTTCACAGAAATATTGTTTTGGCCTACTCTGGTTAACTTATAATTATATGTGAAGACACCCTCATTATCAGTTTTAACGGTAGCACGACCATTATTAATCAATAACTTAATGGTATTATTTGCTATTATGTTATCATTAATATCAACTAATTTTCCTGTGAGTGTTATGTTTTCTCCACTTTTTATTGGACTTATATTATCAAGGATAATTTTTGTTTCCTGTGCTTCTACAAGTACACTAGTGGTGTTGCTTGTTTTATTATATTTTTCATCACCATGGAAGGTTGCTGTTATATTTGTTGTTCCAATCCTGTTAAAATTATAATCATATGTGAATTTTCCATTTTCGTCTGTTTTAACTGTAGCTCTTCCTTTGTTAATTAATAGTTTAATTATTTTATTTGAAAGAGCTTTACCTTTTTCATCCTCAAGAATTCCACTGATAAGACCATTTTCTTTAAATTTAACATTACTTGTTTCATCAAATTTAATACATGTATCCTTTATTCTGTCTTCTTCTAATGATAATAATTGATTATCTACTTGTGCAAATATTTCATCACCCATGTATTGTACTATATTATTAGCAGTGACATTTATTGTCATATTATCTTCAGCAAATAAGGATTCATCTGCAATGAACAACACAGTTCTTTCAGGCAAGTCGTTGTTTGTTTTATTGCCATCATTTAATGTGTTTAATGATACTTCCAGTGACACATTGTTATTGTTTATTAATGATGATGTGTTGGTGAATGTGAGAATCCTCCATGTTTCCGGCATGAAACCTATTTCTTCCTCTGAAATATTATTTTTGCCCCACCAATTATTATTAACAGATAAGACCAATTCTTTTTCTGAGGATATTACATTACCTTCTTCTGCTTCATTATCAATGAATACACAGTCTTCGAAGTCAATGTACTGTTCATTATATACTACCCCACCAATATACGCGGAGTTAAGTTCAAAAAGGGTGTTTCTAACTGTTATCACACCGGGAAGTCCTACTGCCTCTTTTTTTCCATAGTTTATGAATACTCCACCATATGTTGCTCCATTACCTGTGAATGTTGAGTTGATTATGGTTAAGTTTCCGTTTTCTTTATCAGTCCATGGAATATTTTCTATTACACCTCCATTTTCACCTGCAGCGTTTTCAATAAATGAACAGTTTATTATTGTGAAATTATTAGTGTTGGTTATTGCTCCACCATCTTTTTTTGCATAATTATAGTTAAAAAGACAGTTTGTAGTAGTTGCAAATCCTGTGGAATATATTGCTCCACCAAAGAAGTGTTCTGCACTGTTTTCAATGAAGTCTGTGTTGTTTACATAAAGGTTACCGAATGCGTTGTATATTGCTGCTCCACTTACTGCACGATTTAAAGTAAAATATGAGTCATATACTGTTAAGTTACCGGAAGTACTGTATATTGCTCCACCGACATTGTAGATATTATTGTCTATGAATGAGGAGTTATATACTGTTACATTAGCTTTACTGTATACTGCTGCTCCGAATGATGCTGTGTTTTTTTCAAATAATGTGTTGTTGATTTCCAGGTTTCCATTGTTTAATATACTTCCACCCATATTTGCAGTGGTTGTTCCAACATTATTTAATAATGTCATGTTTTCTATTATTAAATTTCCATTGTTTGTGATTGCAGCATTAGAGTCTGATGTAAAATCTTTCAATGTGAAATTTTTTAAAGTTACTGTACTATTTTTTTCGATAGTGAACATGCTTGATGAAAGATTAGGTATTATTATTACTTCATCCCTATTTTCACCAGTTATTGTCATGTTTTTGTTTAATGTTATTGAATCAAGGTTATACGTTCCTTTTGCTAGGATTATTGTTGAATCAGAACTTATTTTATCCATGTATTCTTGGTTTATTGTTTTGTATGGTGAGTCTATGCTTCCATCTTCAAGTTCATTGTTTGAGTTAATGTCAACATATACGTCGTTTGTTGCTTCTTTGATTATGTTATTTTCTGTTATGCTGTCTTCTGATACTTTATGAATGCTTGGAAGAATGTTAGTATTATTATCTGTGGCTGAAATTGTGTTTAATGATAAGAATACTATGATGAAACATAACAGTATAAGCATTTTCTTATTATTCAAGATTTTCACCTTATTATAATTGTTTTATTATCATTATTTAAAATATTTAAAAAAAAATAAAAAATTAAGGGGGGATGTTGATTTGAATGTACAATACTCTATTTTTTATCTCTTGCATTAGGTTTTGTAAATCCTACAAAGAAGATTATTAATAACAATACAACGAATAACAGATATCCAATAGCTATTTCTGATTGAGGTGATGGTGGTTTTCCAACATTTTTCTGTACAATTTCATAAATTGAAGGTGAACCTGCTGATGAACCTGCTTCTCCTCCAGCACTTGAACCTTCAACCACGTTAACTTGATTTACTTGTGTTTGACTTGAATCCTGCGATGATTCACTGGAAGGTTCTGGTTCTGGTTCTTGTGTTGGTTCACTTGGTTCTGAATCAGAACTAGTGTCCGGTGATTCTCCTGCTCCAGAATCTGTGTTATCTGTGATGGTTGTGTTTTGACCATCCTGATCACTTGATTGTGGAGTTGTTGAGTTTGTTTGAGTTTCAGGAACCTCTGTACTATTTGTATCAACTTCTGGTACTGTTGTATTGGTTTGTGTCTCAGGAGTTGTACTATTAGTATCTGATTTAGGTTCTGTAGTTTCATTCTTTTCAACTTCGGGAGTTGTACTATTAGTATCTGTTTCAGGAGTAGTTGTTTCATTGGTTTGTGTTTCAGGTTCTGTTGTTTTGTTGGTATCAGTTTCAGGAGTTGTACTATTAGTATCTGTTTCAGGAGTAGTTGTTTGGTTAGTTTCAGATGGTGTCACTTCTTCCTGTTCTTTTGGTTCTTCTGCAGTACTGTTTGTATCTGTTTTAGAATCATCAGTTTCTTCTGAGCTTGTGTTGTTTCCTGATTCTGATTTTGAATCTGAATCAGATGTTCCATTTCCAGAACCTGTTCCGTTTCCTTCACTAGCTTGTTCATTATCAGTTCCATTACCGGAACCTGTGTTTGTACCTGCTGAACCTTCACCTTGACTGCTACCTGAGTCTCCAGTACCGGTTCCTCCTCTGTTTACTGAAGCCATAGATTTAGCATTTCCATTGTTATTTGATGAATCTGTTAGACCTGTTGCTCCAGCTCCTGCTCTGGCCATTGCATTTGCTTCACTGGTTGCACCATTGTTTAAGTATTCTCCTATTCCTTCACTTATATCTACACTACCGGAACCACTTCCAGTTCCACCAGTACTTATTGAGGAACTTGCATCTGATGGGTCAGTGTATATTGCATCTGGATTTTTGGTTGCTGATGCATATATTTGTGAGTATTCGGATAGTCCTTTTACTCCTAAGGATGCTCCAGTTTTGATAATCCAATCGTGGAAGTTTATGTTACCACAAGTGTGGTGACAACATGCTACTCCGTAACGGTTTGCATTATCCACGTATTTTTGTAGTAAATCTTTTCTAAGATATTCATTTGAGGTTTTCCAATAACCTGCCATATCACTTGTTAATAGCCATCCAGCCATTGATTGGAATGCGTATGATTTATATTGTGCATCTATGGTGAAGTAATCACTATAGGTTACTAGTACTGCGAGTTCTTTGAGTAAACCATCTCCTATGATACCTGCGTTGTTTCCTTCGCTTGTATCTAGGATTGCTTTTCCTGCTTGGTTTTCTTTATATTTTTGTGTTGTTAACATTGTTTTCATTAAGTTTTCGAAGTTCATTGACATTTGGTTCCATCCACCAACTTCTGATGTCATATCATTTAGCCATTGTGGATTTAACAAGGTAGTTCTTGTTTCTCGTTTTACTTCTTCACCTAATGTACTTGTTACTACTTTATTTTTATCACGTATATCAAGTAGTACTGTGTTAACAATGTTTCCATGAACGTTTGCAGCGTTTAATAAACCACCGAACCAATCTACGTAATCATCACTGTCAAAGTATCTCCATGTACTGTCAAGGTTTTGTATTATAAGGTCTACATGTTCTAGTAAGTATGAAAATGCTTGTGGATCATCTTTTACAACGATGTTTCCATCTTCATCTACGTTCCATGAGTGTCCTATTCTTGATTCGTATACACTAGCTAGTTCAGTTGATATTTCTGATGATTCATTTAATTTGGTACCTGCATTGTTAAGTAAATCTGCTACTCCTGTACCTTCGAGTACTGCTCCAGGTAATCCGAATAATCTTTCTAATGAACCAGTTTCATTATAATGTTTTTTAAGATAGTTTTGAGTGAATGATTCGTTTAATTGACTAACTTCGTAGACTGCATTGGTTAATAATGATAGTAAATCAGGATTGTTACATACTATTGTTGCGAATACGTCAATCCTTGGTCTGTTATATACTGTTCCATCAATGGTTAAAGTTAAGTCTTCTAATGGCATTACTTCAATTCCTGTTACTTTACCTGTTTTATCCCATACTGGTTTTACACCAAGTAAGTACATGAATTGTGCTAAACTAATACCTTCGGTACGGAGAATTTCTGTACCCCATATTACTTCTGCTACCATTTCTGGGTAGGCTTCTTCACCGAGATCTACCATGTATTTTATTAATGTTTCATCTACGGAGTTAACTGCGGATTGCCAAGCACTTTTACTAGGTATTTTGGTTGTGTCACTAACATACATTGCTCTACCTGTTGGTATTACATCAGAGTATAATGGGTCAGCAGCTAATCCTGGTTCTACGTATCCACCATTTAATGCTGTGAAAATGTATTCCCATTCTTTGTTCTCTAAGATTTTAGTGATTGTATCTTTAATTTCTTCTAAATCTTGGTACATTGCTGATGAGGTGTTGAATACTCCGTAACTGTTAGCTACTTCTGCTACACTTTTTCCTTCAACCAAGTTTGTTACCATTGATGTTAAAACTCCAGTAATTAACTCTTTTTGTGTGTTAAAATCTCTGTCTTTTATTTTATCATAGTAACTTTCCTGTATATCAGGATATAGTAGATGCATGATATCGTTAAGTACGTCTGTTCTTGAGGATACTATGGCTGTTACTCCTGTTACCATTTCGGTATCATTCCATATTTTTCCAAGAGTATGCATACCTGAGTTTATCTTATCTGCAGATAATGCTTCGATATCATCATGTATTAAAGATAACCATCCTTCAAATGCTTCTGTACTGTTTAAATATGCAGTTAAATTAGTTAACCAATTTTCAAATTCTTCTTCTTTTGGATTATCATATCCTAATATTGTTGCTTTTTGTATTAAATCCTCTTTAGTCTTATTTATTTCTGTTTCATTTTCATTTTTAACAGCGTTTAAATAATCCTCGAGATATCCATTTACGGTAACATAGTCTGGCTGATCATAACCTAAACTTTCTGTGAGGTTTAGTATTAATTCTCTGTAGTATACTATGTTATCTTCTACACCAGTATTTTTGTTAGCATCATATCTTGAAATTGCGTCATTTAATTCAACGTAATCTCCATATAATGATGTTGTTGATGTTACTGGTGTCATATGAGTAAGAACTTGAGCAAAACTTCTTTCTTTAGCAACCATACCTTCCCCAGGGTTAGATACAATATATGGATATATGATTGGAGTATCTATTAATTGGAATGGCCAGTCTGTTGATTGTAAACCTAAGTTTCTTCCAGGTAACCATTCTAATGTTCCGTGTGTACCCAAATGTATTATTGCGTTTGTTTTAAAAATCTCGCTCAAATATTTATAATATGCTATATATTGTTGAGGAGGTGGTAATATCATGTTGTGGAAATCCATCTGAGTTTCCCATCCCCTTACTGGTTGTACACTTATAAATATGTTTCCGAAACGTGCTCCAGGAATGAGGAAGTATCCTTCTTCCTTGTATGTTGTTTCGTTTAATAGTCCCAGTCCGAATGTTTTGTTAAATACTTTTTGTAAGTTTGAAGGTAAATTTAAGAACCAGTTATAGAATCTGGTCTTGTTTAAGAGCATGACAGAATCATTTTGTGAGATAACTACATCACTTCCACTGATGTTCCAGTAGTGTTTAAATTGATCCTGGTCACTTTCTGATAAATTACCTAACCATTTATTTAATTTATCAATATTTACTTCAACTTTTTCTCGGTATATCATTGAACCGTTACCTAAGCGAGGACCCCAGGAATTGGTTAATTGTTCCTGCATTTCTGTTGGAAGGGCGTTAAACCATTTGAAATAAGTTTCTTCATCAACTAGTTGTCCATTACTGGTTAGTTCATCGTAATGATCATGTACGTATAGGTCAAGTAATCCTTCAGCCCAAATACCTTTGTTACCAAAATCTGTGACTATGGCATTTAATTCTTCGGTTGTTGGAATTTGACTTTTGTTCATACCTATATTGTAGCCTTCATCATACATTTTTTCTAACATGTCGTGTAAACTTTGGAAAACATCAAGGTATGATGCTCCAATGTTAGCTTTTCCAGGTGGATAACCGTATAGTATGATTGAAACTTTTTTATCCGAATTATTTAATTCCCTTAATTTTGCCCATGCGTTGGTTAATTGAACATGTTTTGCAATTCCTTCAGGAATAACTACGGTTTGCTTTTCGTCATTTATATATGAAACAGGTAATGCTCCAAATACCCCTTCAAATTGAGGCATTGTTACTGCAGCTGTCCATTCCATTTGTGGACCGTATACACTTTCATAACTTGATTTACTTATATCTTTTAATGCGTTGATTAAGGATACATTTAAATTTTTATATGCATTTATGGTGTAGTTTCCACCTCTTTGTGCATAACCTGTTGTCCACCAGTACATATAACTTACTGCTGAAACTCCCCTAGTTAGTACTGTTTTGTTTCCAGCAATTTCTAGGAGTGCTGTCATGTCTGGATCTTCAGATGTTGTTTTGTAAATACTGAATACTGCTCTACCTTGTTTCTCATATTCTTTTATTAATGCATCAACAACTGCTCCACCTTCATAATAAGTAGATATAACTATGAAAGAACCGTTAATCTTCTTATTTTTAGTGTACCAATCTTCAAAATCCCTTAATATTTTTTGAGGATTATTATTTTCTATGTTCCATTTGGAATAATCTTCAATCATCCAGTTTAAACTTCCAGCACCATCAGCATTGTATCCTGGATTTGATAAAATCCAAGAGTTCACTAATTCTGGATCAGGTGTTTTTACATTACCTGTATATCCCGGATAGTATATTCCCCATGAATTTGAAAGTAATAATGGTCCATTACCATTTAATGTTGGGTTTTCATCAGTTTCTTTGAGTAGATATTGTATATACTTGTACAAGTTTCTCATATTTGTTTTTATGGTAGTTGAATTACTTTCTGAAAAAGCTTGCCAGTATGATCCTACATACGTATTTTCAATAGAATGAGGGTTTCCACCCAGCCATCCCCATTGAGCTAATGTTCCTTGCAATATTGAATTATCAAAAAGACCAAAACAATATGCAATTTTATTATTACGTGATGCAGGAGAAGATGCAATTAATTCTGTGTCTACTCCGAAACCATTTCCTAATGAAAACATGTCCACTAGAATGAAGTTAGAGTATCCTAACATCCATTGTCCTGACTTATCATAGGAACTGTTTAATTCGTAACTTTCAAAGAATAAAAATCTGTCACTGAGACGTTTTAAATCTGCTATTTTTTCAGATTGTCCAGTTCCACTATTATCTCCTGAAAAAGCTACGATAGCAAGATCCGGAATAAAAATGTAATTGACTTCTAAGGATTCTTCATTTAATTTTGCTTGCTCTAATCCAACTGCATAAGTACCGTATTCAAATTCTAGTGTATAGTTACCTCTTGATAAATTTAAGAATTGATAACTACCATCATTATTTGAACTAGTGTTTGCAATAAGAGTACCTGTTTCATTATCATATAACCTTATCTTTGCTCCACCAACTACAAAACCTTCAACTTCACTGTAGGCATAGACATCATTTTCCTTATCGTATGCTACTGTAATGTTTCCCGTAATATTAAGATTTTTCAAAGTTGAAATTGTTTCTGCCTTAATATTCTGTATATTGTTTGAATTTTCTTGTTTTACTAAAGTTTTATTCATATTTGTTGCTTGCACATCCTGTATTGTGCCATTTGCTGAATTCTGAATAGCATTATTTATGTTATTTGTTGTATCTGAAATTACGCTTGATTTAGTTACTGTTTTTATTATTGAATTATCGTTTAAATCACTTGAATGTGTAATAGTGTTATTGGTTGTTACTTCGTTAGCACTGACAGTTGTACAAATTATTAAAATAAAGAGTATCATACATAATGAGATAAATCTTTTATTCATTATATAAACTCCATATTCAATGTTTATTGTAATTTATGTGTTATTAATTCAATATTTTATGAACAAAAACACTACTTAATATTTAGTTTTTTAAATATAATATAGTTATTGTTATTTTTAATAATTTAAAATAAAATGGAATGATTTATTAAATATAATTAAGTAAAAAATTATAGAAAATGAGTATTAGAAAATTAAAAATAAAAAAAGAAATAACAAAGAATAAACCTTTTGATTTATTCTTTAAAAGACATAATCTGCCAAATTAGTTTGTTACTGTGAATGTTTTAGTACTGTTTGTTGGGTTGTAATTTGCTCCACCGGTATGTGCTATTATTATAGTGTTAGTTCCTACTTTGTTTGCTGTTGTACTGAATGTGAATACTCCTTTTGTATCAGTCTTGGTAGTGTATTCTACACCATTAAGTTTTACTTTAAGGTTGGTGTTTGCCCTGATTTTACCATTAGCATCTGTGAAAGTACCTGTAACTGTTACTTTATTACCTTTTTTAACAGTGCTTATAGGGTTTATTGTGATTTTAAGGTCTTGTTTTATCATCTTGAATGTTGTGCTGGTGTTG
>AUXO015181655.1_pt1 | contig 30136 bp, 24 predicted proteins | sample 768731 | NCBI WGS metagenome assembly AUXO01 (sample SAMN02715735, study PRJNA202380) | gut metagenome | biome: sheep rumen | host: Ovis aries | place: New Zealand: Palmerston North
TATTGGGGAAAAGAATATACTTTAAAAGAATTAAATAAAAAAGGTATTTGGATAACTATTGATATTCATTTTGACACCTTACTTGATTTAATTCCATATTATCCTTATATTGTTAGTATGTGCTATCACAGTGATGGGAAAGAAATTATTTATATCTCACAGCAAAGTTTTGTAGATGAAGACTTAGATGGTCATTTAGAACATGGTTGGTATAGTGATTTTTGGCAGCATTATAAGAAAGAATTACAAGATCATTATAGAGAAATTGTTATAAGATATTATAATCCAACTGGAAGAGAAATAAAAGAAAATATTACTTTTATGAAAGAAGTAGCTGAAGATGGAACTGAAAAGTATATTGGCAGAACTTTATACCCAATGGATGAAAACTTTGAACCAAAATGGACTACCAATAAAACGAGATGGACTTCACCAAAAAGAATTGATGAGCATCGAATTGAAATGTCTAAAGAAGATTTTGGGCGTTACTTAGATGCAACTCAAGAAGTTTATTATGTTAAAAAGAAAGATTATGAACTTTATTTGGGATAATATAGTATAAATAATTGTATATTATATGGGTCCTTAGTGTAAAGGTAGCACACTGGTCTTCAAAACCAGGGTAACGTCGTCCAAAGGCGTGGGTGTGGGTTCGAGTCCTACAGGGCCTGCCAGATAATGAATAATGCGAAGTAGTTCAATAGGTCTAAATCACGTGCATGACCGCAGAATAGGATCGTAAGCCAGATGCGGGTGGGAGTCCCGTCTTTGCGTAATATAAATAAAAAGTAGATATAGCGACACTTATGTCGCTTTTTATATTTTTTGCTAAATTAACTGAACATAAGAAAGGATTTTATGAATACAAACATAAAATATTTTGCCTGTCAAGCAACAGATAAACAACTATTAAGTAAAGCAAGTAGTGGCGGTATTTTTTCATTACTTGCAAACTACGTATTAGATAATAATGGAGTTGTTTTTGGTGCAGCTTGAACTGTTGATTTTAAAAAAGTAACTATTATAAAAGTAGAAACTAAAGCAGAATTACAGCCTATTTTAGGAAGCAAATATCTAAAAGCTGATACTAGCAATAGTTTTGAGGAATGTAAAAAATATTTGGATGCTGGCAGGTTAGTTCTATATAGTTCTCTTCCATGTCAAATTTGAGCTTTGAAAAATTACTTAAAGCATGGGTATAAAAATCTTATTTGTGTAGACATCTGTTGTCATGGAACTATGCCAAATCTTATTTGATTAGATTATTTAGGTAGTATCCAGAGGCCTAATCATAAAATTTTAAATATCAATATGAGAGATAAACGATTAGGGTGAAACAATTATGGAATATCTATTAAATACGATGATGGTATCGAAATTTTTAAAAAAGCTAAATCGCATAAATACATGAAAGCACTTCTTTCAGACAAATATTTAAATAAATCTTGTTACAATTGCAAATTTAAGAATGAACATAGTAGTGCAGACTTAGCGATAGGTGATTTTTGAGCTTATAAAGATATTCCTTTAAATATAGATTATAAATTAGGGATAAGTGTTGTTATATGCTACAGTGATGTCGGGCTAGAAGTTTTTAATAACATTAAATGCTATAAAAAAGAAATAAATGAAATCATAGCAAAAAAGAAAAATGGGGGTATGTGAAATAAAATAATTACACTTCCAGAACCATATAATAATAGTATCTTCTATAAAGATAATAAAATAGCTTTATTGACATTAAATTTCAATGATAATATAGGCGGAGTATTACAAAATTATGCTTTGCAGGAATTTTTAAAAGACAATAATTATAAAACAACTACTATCCAAACTAGAGAATATAAACATCATCTAAATTTTGTTAATGAAAAAATTAATTTAAAGGTTGTAAAAGATTTTAAAAATCTTTATGGTCTTTATAATTATTATATTGTTGGAAGCGATCAGGTATGGAGAAAAGAATACATTGTAAAACCTAAGAAAAAAGAAGATTACAGGAATTTTTTCTTTTTAAAATTCGCTGAGACTTGAAAAGTTAAAAAAATTGGTTATTCTATTAGTTGAGGAACACCTTCTTTTGATGTTTTTGATAATAGTTTAATTAAATATATAAACTTGTTTGATAAATTAAGTTGTAGAGAATTATCTGGAAGTAATACCCTAGAGAAAATAACTAAAAAATCAATTACAACAACTTGTGATCCTGCTTTCCTCTTAACTAAAGATACTTATCTGGATTTATGCAAAGTTATACCAGTAAAAAAAGGATTTTTTTCATATATTTTAGATATGAATATCGATAAGAAAAATTTTATTGATAACTTAAATGCTCCAAAAATTAATGTTGATAAGTTAAATGTTGAAGAATTTTTAGCTGCTTATAGAGATGCTAAATTTATAATAACAGATTCATATCACGGCTGTGTATTTTCGTTAATTTTTAATAAGCCATTTATTTGTTTTTATAATAAAGAGCGAGGTAATTCAAGGTTTGATACATTAATAAAAGTATTTAATATTGGTGATAGATTCATTAATGATTTTTCGGAGGCAATTAAATCTGCTAAATTACTACACACCGCACCTAATGTTGATTACTCTGAATTTGTAAATAATAGTAAAAAATATTTATTGGAAGGATTAGCTAATGAATAATAAGATAAAAGTAAGTATATTAATTCCGCTTTATAATCAAGCTCTCTTAATAAAAAGATGTTTAAGCAGTATTCCTAAAAGAAATGACATTGAGATTATTGTTGTTGATGATCAATCTACAGATGATAGCTATACAGTAGTAGCTAATAATTTTTCAAATGTTAAGCTTTTTAAAAATGAGAAAAATCTAGGTGTAGGATTAACTAGAAATATTTTAATGGATAAAGCTACAGGTAAATATCTTTTCTTTTTAGACTCCGATGATTATTTATATACTTCAGAGTTTAATAAAGTAGTTGATTCTATTCTTGCAGACCAGAATATTCTCCAAGCAAAGCATATGAGAAATGATGGTAAAGTATTTTTTCCTGGTGTTCATAGAGGTGATTTTTTAAAGAAAGAGTTTGTTGGAAATTTAAAACATCAAGATATGCGATGTCATGAGGATAGTGATTTTAAAGTTAAACTAAGAAAATTACCAGGGTATAAAATAGATAAAATTGACAATATAATTTATCATTACAATGAACCTAGAATTGGTAGTTTAACTTGAGAAGATAGGAAAAAGCGTAAAATTCAAGGATATGATAAAGGTATCGACGAGTGGGAGAAAATTTATGGAAAATAAAATAGACTTAGTAGTGCCTTATGTAGATTCAAATGATATTAATTGACAAAAGTTATTTGATAAATATAATCCGGTTAAAAATAAATCAGTAGAAGCTATAAATGCTATTAATAGATTTAGAGGTCAAGGCGATGTATTTAAATATTGATTTAGATGCGTTGAGAAAAATATGCCTTGGATAAATAAAATATATCTAGTAGTACAGAGTAAAAGCCAAGTACCTTATTGACTAGATACAAATAAAGTAAAGGTTGTGTTACACAGCGAGATAATACCTGAAGAATTTTTACCTACTTTTAACAGCACAACAATTGAAATGTTTTTATGAAAAATACCTGATTTAGCTGAAAAATTTATTTATTCTAATGATGATTTTTTTACCTTTAATCCGATGAAACCAGATGATTTTTTTGAAGGTGATAAGTTAAAAACTAATCCTATATACATCAGATATAATAATGGTATGTATGTAAATCATTGTGCAAATTGTTATACTTTAGTTTATAATCCAGCTAATAATATTCGAAGCAGCGATTCTAAATTTCCTATTTTTAAACATACTATGAGGCCTTATTTTAAATCAACGATGAAAGAATGCTTTGAAAAGTATGAGAAAGAAATATTAAATGGAATATCAAAATTTAGAGAGACTAGAAATCACAATATATATTTATTTGATTATTATAATATTAAAAATAATCATCAAATACCTTCTAAATTAAGTTCTGCTTCTATTTCATCTTCAACACCAGATTCTATAATAAAAGATTTATTAAGACATTCTGTGAATCATTTTATATGCATTCAAGATACTGATATTTCGAGTAATCATAATATCTATAATAACATATATGTTACAAATTCATTTAAAAATTTATATCCTTTAAAATCTAAATACGAAAAATAGTTGATTTAATTATACCAATACTTTATAATATTGATGTAAGGTGATATTATGAAGTATATTATTCCATCAATTAATTTAAGTAAATTAGAAAAAAAGATTAATAGAGCTATAAATAAAGGAGCTCCTATTCAGTTTACTAAGGGTAATGAAGTATATGTTCAAGACCCAAAATATCCATCTATTACGCATAAAGCTGTAGAAATTTTTGTAGATGGTTTTTATAAAATTAATGGATGGGAATTTTTAGCTACACTTGAGCATAAGACTGCTGGTAATATTATTAGAAGTATTAACTCAGATATCGCTATTCCTGAATACTATAGAACATGTGAACCAAGATGTGAACACTGTGGTGTTTCTAGATATAGAAAAGATACTTATATTATCTACAATAAAGAAGAAAATAGATTTATGCAAGTTGGTAAAACTTGTTTGAAAGATTTCACTGATGGATTAGATCCAAAAATATGTGCTGAAATCGCTTCTATTATTGAAGGGTGTGAAGAAGCTCAAAATTATGAGACTGATGCTGAATTTTATGCTATGATAAAAGGTAACAGTATTTCTTCTTATTTTAATACAAAAGAAGCTTTAAGATATATTATTTCATTAGTGAAAGATCATGGCTATGATAAGGAAAAGTCTAGAGAAATCATTTTGAATAATATCGCTGGAACACCTACTGATGTTAAAGTAGAAAAATGTTCAGAAGAACTACTTAATGAAATTTTAAGTTGGATTAATAATTTAAATGATAGATCTGATTATAACTATTCTTGTAAATTGTTAGCTAATTCTGATTACATTGAATCCAGAGATTTCAATTATCTTTTATCCTGTGTTAATCAATATTTTAAAGAACAAATAATATCTAAAGAATCAAATTCAGGTTATGTAGGAAATATCGGTGATAAGATTGATATTGAAATTGCTAATTACAGAGTATTATTTGAAAATCATTATCGAGTTAGTTATTATGTATATGTTAATGCATTTACTTATGAGCTTGTGGATACTAAAGGAAATATTTATGTTTTAAAAACTTCTAAGAAGCTTGATTTAATGGATGATCTTGCGCATATTATTCCAATTAAAATTAGAGCTACAGTTGATGCTCATGCTGAATATAAAGGTGTTAAGCAAACACATATTAAAAGATTTAAATTATTAGATTATAAAACTATAAAATAATGTATTATAATTAGAAATGTAAGAGATTTAAAATATTTATGTACAGTAAAGAATTATGTAACAATATTAATAAATTAACGAGAGCGTTAGGAGAAACTAATTTAAATATATTTCTAAGAGCTATTGTTCATGGCGTATGGGTAAAAGAGTGGTTAACGTATCCAAAAGCTGCGTTTAGACAATCCTACCCTTCTAGAGATATTATGTTAGCAGAAACATTTAAAGGTATTCGGGTTAGAAGTTATTCTTATAATAATTATTGCTCTAGATTACTTCTCTTTGAAGACTTTAACAAAACTTGGGCATTGGCAAAGAGTCGATTGAATTAAAATTTAATAGTGGGATGATTATAAATATATTGGAAAGGGAAGAAAGTATGAAATTTGTATTAACTAAAACTAGTGATGGAGATTTTGAAGAAATAGTAGAAATTAACACATTAAACGATTTAATGAGTTTGCAAGAAAAATATCAACATGAATTAATTATTTCAATTGTAAGTAACGAATGTGATAAAAGATGGTTTCCTGAAACAGAAGGTCGCTACATAGAAATATATGATTTTTGGAGCTTATAGACGGAAGGAGAATCAGAATTATTATGAAATTATTTGTAGAAATGACTGATGAAGAATATACAGAATTAAAAGAATTAAAAGCATCTAAAGAAAACAGAGGAGAATTTATTTCAAAAAAAGATTTTGAAAATATGTCAATAATCACTTTTTTAGAGGCACATAATTATAAAAGAAAAAATATAACTAAAGGTTATTATGATCCTCTTTCAAATTCAGCTATTTCGAAAATTGAATATGAAAAAGATGATGTTAGCGTCGTTATATCTTTAAAGGAGAATAAAAATTAGTATGAAAAGATTAATTAGTAACGAAGAATTTATAGGTTGTGCAGTTGGAGTGATTTATCGCCAAGCACCACAACACAAACCAAGAGATATTGATAAAATAGTTGATTACATTACTGATTATTTTTATCTTCATGCCGATCCAAAAATGAAAACACAAGATAAAAGTTTTAGCTGTTTAGAAGTTGATGAAAAAGATTTGGATACTTTTGTTCGTGATATTTTATTTGGTTGCCAAGAATTTAAAAATCTTAATTTATCACAATATGAAATCGATAATGGAATTGATGTTAATGATGAAAAGAGAGATGGTTTTGTAATAGTTGATGCTTATACAAAAATTAAATCTTACTATGACTTCATTGATTTAGACGCTTGTGTAAGAAATATTGTTAATACTTTCAACGGTCTTTTCTTATTAGATGATTTTTTTGAAGAAAAAATATTTTTGTACAAGAAAAATGAGGATGGGGAGTTGGAATTAATTCAATAACACTGTCAATATTTTATTATTAAAAAAAGTATTAAAGGTAGTTTTAGCTACTTTTTTTATTGGGCTAAATTATTTGATAAGGATAAATTTTTATATGTCAGATAAATATGTTACTCAAGCTGAAAATCAACCAAAATTTTTATCAGATGGTTCTTTAAAAGTAGACACTACTGATGTTTTTATTGAAAATCTACACAACAAACTAGCAGAAAATACTACTGAAGATAATTTTAAAAAAGAAATTTTAGATATCTATGATATAAATGCTTTAATATTAAAATTAACTAAAGATAAATATCAATCATTTATTTGAAATAATATGGCTTTAATTAAAAATGATGAAGGAAAAGGTTGTATTGTTGATTATGAAGCTGTTGGTTTATCTTTTAGTAATCTAGATGAGAAACTAAAATTTGATGTAGCTGAAAAAGAAGAAGAAGTAGAACTAGCGGATGGCTCTCGTGTAGCATCGGTAGCAATGCGTCCTTATGGCACTATTAAATTAAGTGCTAGAGACATTATAGAAAATGCTGAGTGTCATCAAGAAGAAGCTGGAGAATTTTTTAAGAAGTGTTATGGTACAAACTGAAGATGTGCAGATAATTTAGATCAACTTTTATCTGAGTTAGAAGAAATAGGATATTTCGACACAGATACGATTTTAGAATCAGTTCCTGATAAAAACCCAGTTTATAATGATATATCTGAAGATGTTAAGGATGAGTTTGAACCAGCTGGAGTTAAAATAGCTAAAATTATTCAACAAGCTATGGATGGTGAATGTGGACCTCTAGGTAATGAAGCTCCTAGACGAAAGGGCAGGGTAGTTGAAATGCACTCTCAATCACCAAGTAGCTTCTATACTTTCCATGATGATGGTTCTGTTGATGTTGTCGGTAAAGATTATAATGAAGATGATGAATTAGAAGAATTTACTTTTAGCTATAACAATATAGATGACTTTTTAAATTCTGGAGATGATGGATGATTTTGAAATTTTTCTTCAGATCATCCAGATGCTGTGCAAAAAATACGATCAATCTTAGATCCTGTTACTATACTAGAAGATTATGATCTTTCTTCTGATACAGCTACAATAAGATTATTTTCAAAAAATTCAAATAAAGAAATAGGAGTTTTTCAATTTGACCGTGATGATGATATTGCACAAGTTGCTAAAGACGTTATCGAAGATTTAGAGAAATATCCAGAAGTTGATACCTTAGAACTTACCTATACAGATGAATTGACTAACACAGAAAAGTCAGTAACACTTTCTGATTGAAATAACGGTGAATTAGATGCTGACCATCTAGAGGAAAAAATCTACGATGAATTAGTTAATGAATGATATGAAGAATGAACTGATACCTCAGAGTATTCTGATTTTGAAAGTTATGTAAATAAGAAATATGCTGATTCATCACGTAAACCTTATTATAACGATGTCAATGAAGAAGCAGCTTGTATTGCACTATTAGCAGCTCAATTCTTACGTAAACCTGTTACATCTATAAGATCTATCAATTGAAATGATAACGGTGATTATATACGAGTATTATTTGATGATTTAACTTCCCATTATTTCTATAGCAGAGGAGTATTCGGGCAAGGAATTAAAGATACAGATACTGGAGTAGTATTACAATGGCCTAGTAGCTTTGACCCTGATAAGGTACTTTTACGCGATGATCCAGATACCGTCTTAGAGAATTATGATAGAATATCTGCCCAAGATGAAGCCTGGCTAGATAAACAAATTCTTGCTCATGGTTTTAATATTGTAAGTAAAAGAGATTATGGTTTTAAAGAGCCATATACTAACGTTCATTATCAAATTATCTCAAATGAAGGAAATAAAACAAAAAAAGACTTAGAAAATGAACTTGATTGATTAGATAATTTATTAGAAATTTTTGAAGGAAAAACAGGGTCTCCATGTACCTATAATATGGGGTTACAAACAGATGGATATATTTCATGCGGTTTTGACTGCAGAGCTACTTCTGATGAATATAAATATAAGCTTTTAGAAACTGATTATCAGCATAAAAGTGGTAGAGACAATAATGTAAGATATACTGTAGTATCTTTACCTAGTAGATCTAGTAGACAAAACGCTATCCTTAATAGAGATGAAGATAATAAAGAAAAGAAATATGTTGTTTTAATAAATGATCCAGATACTGTCTTGGAGCAATGATATATGAAATATGTTCCAGAAGTAGGCGATATTGTACGTTATATCGGTAAAAGAGAAGAAGAGTCACCTTACCTTAATAAAGAAGCTAAGATATGTTATACAAGCTCTTTAGGTGATTTTGAAATTGAATTTGAAGATGGTCACAAAATAGATCGTTGTACTCTAAGTAGTGTTGAACCATTAGGGAAAAAACCTGAATTATATCAAATGTTAGAAGCAGATCAATCTACTGATGATGATCTTGTTGAAATACCTGATACCAGATTTATTATTTGTGTAGGTGATGGAAATGGTGCAGCTAGCAGAGGTTTTGAAAATGATAAATTTTATATTTTTGAAACAGAAGCTACAAATTTAGAACAAGCAGTTAATAATTGCGAAGAAGAAATTAGAGAAATTGATCGTTTTGATTGCTACGATGATGTTAAAGATGAATACAACAGTTATTATGATTATGTTGAATCTTTAGATATATCTGGTGGAGATATATTTATAGCTGGTTATATTCAAAATGGTAAAAGGCATTTAAGAGTTTATATGGATGATGTAACTAAAGATGACTTTGATGACCCAGATAAAGCATATCTATTTTTAGATAATTTATCAGATGAAGAAAAATAAAAAGATGAATAAACTGAAAAAAAGAGGATTAATATATGGCAGGAGAAAAAATAATTGATACTAGAATAAATATTAAAGCTGGTGATACCTTTGTTACATGCCAAGAAGCAGATTGAGTAGATGGTATGCGGCTTCCTAATAATACTAAGTTTGATGTCATATCTTTAAATCCTCCAGAAGGTCAACCAGAGGGAACTATTCAAGTAAACTATACAAATTTAGATGATGGATGAAAAGGTAGTTTGCATTATGCTGAGGTTACACTAGAGGAGTTAGAAGATCAAATTAATATTCCTGGTGCTATTGTTTCTTTTAATGATGAACCAGTTAAAGTAGTTCCTGAAGCTGATGCTATACTTGAATCCTATACGCTGGATAATATGAAAACAACATTGATTCCTACAGGCTTGTATGGTAAAGATAATCTAGCTATTTTCAATTCACTAGCTGGACAATTATCTGACGGTATGTGAGAAAACAGTTCTAGAATGACTAAATATCGGGAATATATGGATTATCAATTAGGAGAAGATGATCAAGTAATGATTAGAGTCCCTAAAGATTATCGTTGATGATTAGGTTTTGAAAGTCCATCTGCGATTAAAAAGTGGATTGCTGACCACCTTAAAGCTTTAGTAAAAGAATATATAAAATATAATGAGGGTGAATGAAGCAGAGACTGCGATATAAGAGTTGAGGGTTGATTCAATCGACCTGAGCCTGAAATTAGAGAAGTGTATCGAGTATATGATAAATTACTTGGAAGAAAAGATCGGGTAGGTTCTACCTATAATTATTTAGAGAATTATAATTCCTTAGATAATAAATCATTAGAAGAATCTACATCTTTTGATTATCTAAATTCGATTAATTTTAAAGATCCATATTTTTATTACCTAAATCAAGCAGATGAAAATGGCTGGGTAACTTACACTGTTAGCAACGAAGATGACCCAAAATTAGATGCTGAAAATATGGTTTATGAAGAATTTGATACATGAGAAGATGCTAAAAAGTTTGCTCAAGAGCATAATATTGATAGAATTATTGTTAACGCATTTGGATGGGAAGGCCCTAATGGTTATGATAATGGAGATTATATAGAATTTGATGAGCAATGACTCAATTTAAATCATGAGCTACTTGATAAAGAAAATTATTTAGATAACCTAAATACACTGTATTTAGAAAACTTAGGTGAAAATTGAAGACCTAATAACTTAACAACAATCTATTCTATCGAACATTTACCTCTTGAACGAGGTGATACATACTATAAAGTAAGATCTAATACATCATATGATAAACTAAATCTTATAATCTATATAACAAGAAAAGGATTTAGAGTTGATATAACACCTGCTATTGGAAAAGGTGCTGAAACTGGCTGTGCTTCCCTTATGTTTAAAAGTATACCAGAAGCTCAAGAATTTCTTCGTAAAGCAGGTATCCCAGAATCTAAAGTTGAAATTTATTTAACAAGATTTTCTCCACTTGATTATGAATCTGGTTTATGAAAATTAAATACAGAGCTTGGAGAAACCTATGTTGCTGGTTATAGATTAGGTAGTAATGAATTATTTAGGAGTATTTCAGATCCTGATACTGTTCTAGAAAAATTAGTAACAGATACTGTTAAAGCTAGATATAACGAAGATACAAACAAATCTTCAGATTATAAAGAAAAGTTTGATGAAAGAACTCATGCTCATATCGATAGAGTAAATAAATATGCTAAGAAGATAGGTAAAGAATATCCACATCATGATGAAGATAAATTCAATGAATTATATGATGGCTATTCTTTAATGTCTAAGAATAAAGAAGATATTACAAAAGAAGAACAAGCAATGATTGATGATGCTACTTTTAAGCATGTTATTAATAATGAACATCATTGTGAACATTGGGTAGACCCTAAAGATATTGAAGGGTTCTCTAGAGATAATCCAACTCCTCATGGTTGTTTAGATTGCTCTAAAATGCCAGAATCAGCATTAGAAGAAATGTGTTGTGATTGGTGTGCTATGAGTGAAGAATTTAATAATACTCCTTTTGAATGGTATAAAAAGAATAAAGATACTAGATGGCATTTTAATGAAGAACAAGATAAATTTATTTTGGATACCTTACATAAATTATGGGATGAAGATTTAGAAGAAGATATTGAAAAATCAAAATATTTTGTTACTTATAAAGGTAAAGGTAATCTTTCTAAAGCTTTCTATAATATAGACAAAGCTATTGACTATTGTAAGACTACAAATGGTTTGTATGTAATTGAAGAAAGACCTGGATATGAAGAACCTCTTTTAGCCTGGGAACCACAAGCAGTTAATAATGATAAGGATGACGATTTAGAAGAAGATATTAATAACAATATGAGAGGAAAAATTAAAGAGATATTAGATAAATATAATTCAGAAAAAACTTCTAGAATATCCTTATTTGAAGTTGACCCAGATAAAATATGGATTGAACATTTTGATGATGGGGATATTGATTTTAGTAAATTTTCTGAACACACTCAATCAGATAATAAATCTAAATATTATTCCTTTATGATTACAGGTGGACTTAATGGTTCAGGTGAATGAGATGATTATCTAGAAGATATTAAAAAAATATTTGTTGAATTAAAAGATAAATTAAATTTAGAACCTGTTTTATATAGTGTTGATACTGATATTGCTGACGATGTTTGGACAGGTAAAGTTTTCTTATATGAAGATCCAACAGAAAATCAATTAAAAGAATCTTTATTATATAATGATTTAGAAGAAGACTACTATGATGAGCCAGCAGTAAAAGTGGCTAAGAGAATTGCTAAAGCATTAAAACTTTCTAAATATGATTTAAATACTTTAATCCATGACATTAATAATCTTAGAGGTTCTGAATGGTTAGAACAAGTTGAATCTATTGGAGATGAAGAACTATTAAAACAATTCAAAGAAGTTGCTCAATTAGATTTAGAAGAAGATATTGAAAAACATGATACTTTAAATCAAAAATTATTTGACGGTGAGGAATTAAAACCAGAAGTTAAAGAAACAATAAATAAAATAGTAGATCAATTTATATCAGAATTAGCTAATGATGGAATTAAGTTTAGTCTGAAAGATATTGTTTTATTAGGAAGTAATGTTTCCTATAATTACACGAAAGATTCTGATTTAGATATCCATTTAATTGCTAATTCTAGTGATTTAACTTGCCCTGATAATTTGTATCCACTTCTATATTCAGCATACAGATCAATGTTTAATAGTAGCTATAATATAACTATTAATGGAATACCTGCTGAACTATATGTTGAGATGGATGAACCTCAAGCAAAATCAAATGGAATATATTCCTTAAATACCGGATGGATTAAAAAACCAACTCAGCAAACAATTCCTAATTTAGATAAAGAAGCATTTGATAAATTGTTCACTGAATGAGAAGATAGATATTTTAAACTATTAGATGAAATTAACGGTTAGTGCTAAATTAAATGATTATGAAATTAATAAGAGAAGAAAAAAATTTAAATAAGAAATTGATTGAAATAGAATTCTTTATCGTTGTTAATACAAAAAATAACTGGTTACTCGGAAAGAATGGCTGGATAGATTTAAATCTACCTTGAGATAAGAGATATAAAATTAATGTTTTTTCCAGTGAGCAACAAGCTCGCAGATATGCAGATGAAAATTGTGTTGTATATCCTATCAAAGTTCCATTAGATTTATCAGACGTTGCTGTTTTAGAATCCCTTCACCCTGAGAAAAATCTTGGTTGAATGGGTGATGGAGGAAGACATCCAGTGGATGCTAATACCTTTACTGTTGCTAGTAATGGTGATACAATTTCTATACATATCTCTGATGATTTACCAGATTTGGAATATAAAATTAGAGATGGCTCATACTTAGATGATGAAGCAGTTAAAGATAGTGGTTATTATAAAGATGCTGCTATTGAAGCTGAACCATTAGATCAATCAGCTGAACAATTTAGTAGCAAATTAGCCGAGTTGATCTACAAAAAAGTAAAAGAAGCAGTATACAATCTTCTTAAACCAGAATACAAGTCAGCTTTTAATTTCCGTAGCGGAGGAACTACTAATGATGTAGTACCTATGGCTATAAGATTAGAAGCTCCTTTCGAAAGAAGAATACCAGAAATCTATGGTGATAAAGATACCGTATTAGAAGAATTATCTCAAGAACAGAAAGAAAAGATAGCTAATTGTGCAGATATATCTGAATTAAAAGATTTGTTAGGAAGATCACCTAATGAAGAAGAATATAAAGTATTTATTTATCCAAAAATGTTACAAGCTTATGATAAATATAAAGAATTAGGCATGTCTGATAAAGAAATATGATCGGAAATGAAAGATGCTTTCTATTATAAAGATCTTATCAAAAAAGTGTTTCATGAGAAAACAGAGGATACATTTATATTAGAATCTGTTATTGATGAAGAGAGATCAGATGATATATACGATTTCATAAATCAATTATACGCTTTAAGAAAAGAATCTATAGCTAAAGATGGAGAATATGGGTTAGGTAATTTAGTATTTAAAGAATTTAGAAATTTAGGTTATCTTGATAACCTTAAAAAATTAAGACGAATTGAGAAATCAAAAGAATTGTCTTTGAAAGAGTCAGCTGAATCCTGTTGCGATAATCATTTAAAAGAGATTAATTATAAAGATGAGTTATATGAAACATTTGGATCAGAGTTATTAGAAAGAGAAAGAGGATTATTGTGACCTGAGTTTAAAAATAAATATTGATTAAGTGCTCTAGAGAAAAAAGATAAATATGTTACTTTTAATTCACCAACAATGAGTACTTACGATATTTATGAATGAATTAATTTTAATAATAAAAAATACTTGGATCACATAATTACTTATATACCTGGATATAATGTGATGTATTATAAAAATAAAGATGCTTTAGAAAGATTATGCAAAGCCGCTGATACTTATCTTGAGGAATATAATAAATGAGATGCTTCAGAAGGTAAGAAGAAAAGAATAGCTGATTATAGAAGATTAGCTAAAATAGATGATAATTTTGTCATCACGGAAGATAATTTAGATGAACAAGCATTAAATAATACCTGTAGAATTAATTATGAATATCCAAAAGACGTACTTATTAAAGAATTGCTAAATTAATTGATATAGAATAATATGAGGGTTTTTATATGAAATTAGAAATATTAAACGAAGCTCCAACCTTAGGACAAGAAATAGAAAAAGAAGCTGAAGCAGAAAAACAAGCTGCTCAATCAGGTATTGAAGAAGTTATAGATGCAGACAAAGGTCAAATCGAATCAGCTTTAAACATTGCTTTAAACACTGCTTTAGAACAATATGAATTACCTGCAAATGAAAGAGATTGGCCTGCTGTTTTACTTATAGGTGAACCAGGATCAGCTAAAACAAGTAGAGTAAATGCTTGAGCAAAAAGACATGGAATTAACTTATATGCCGTTCAAGCATCAACTATGGAAGAAGTTGACTTAAATGGTCCAGTTGTTATGGATGTTGATGATCAAGGTAGAAAACATGCTGCTAGATTAGCTTCAATTGAATTTGATAAGTTAAATAGAGAAAACTCCGTATTATTCTTGGATGAATTTAACAGGGCTAGAGGCACTGTTAGAGGCACTCTTTTAACCTTAATTAATGATCATAAAATACCAGATCCACGTGAGCCAGGTGGTATGAGAACCTTAGAGAATATGCTGTTTACTGTCGCAGCTATTAACCCTGATGAAACAACAGATGAAGTTGAACCAATGGGTCAAGCTGAAAGAGATAGATTTAGAGCTGTAAGAGTTGTCGCTGATAAATTCCATTGGTTAAACTATATCAAGAAGAGATTGAATGATTTAAAAATAGCTTATCAAAATAAAAATAATGCTAAAGGTGCTTTAAAGCAAGAAAGAAAATTAGCTTTAATTGATAAATTAGTAAAAAGTCCAAAATTTGCTTTTGATAATAGTGATGACCTTGTAAAAGCTAGAGAAAATGTTGGATGGAATAAACTATCTCTAAATAATAGAAATTTAACAAAATTACTTGACGCATGTGATGGTACAAAAGATAATTTCTTAGAATTATGAGATGATTTTTGTAATAATTTAAGAAAACCTGCAGCTTTGAGAATATTAGCTGACTTTGAAGATATTCCAGATAAAGCTACATCAGCATTAGCTGATGGTACCGAATCATCTATTTTCGGTAAACAACAAAAAACACCATTTGAAAAAATAACTGATTATATGTCATATTTAGAAGATTAGTTTTTCTTCTTATATCGTATAATATATTAGAGGTATAAGAGAATATGGCTGTCACTAAAGAAGAATATTTAGCTAAAAAACAAATAATGGATATTCTTTCTAAACAAGGATATCCTACATATGCCCATTTATTAGATTTTTTTGATCTTAATTTAACTAATGATCCTTCCGTTGTTGGTTATATGATTCCAGAGCGAGGAGTTATAGTTTTAAATAGAAATTTAGATATTTCTCAAGTGTCAACTATTGTTAGACATGAGATTTTGCATGAATATTTATCTCATCAGTTAAGAATGCAAAGACATTTAGGTAAAGATGCTTATGATAAAAGAACTCCTTCTTTGCATCAACTGATAAATATTGCAGGTGACTATGAAATTAGTAATAGAGGATATACTGAGAAAGATAAAGATATTGTTAGAGCTATCAAATTAAATGGAGAGTTATTAAAAGGATTAGTTACCGAAGATGATCATCCAGATTGGGTTGATTTAACTATTGAAGAAATGTTTGATAAGCTTTATGATGAATACAAACAAAATGAAGATAAGCTAAAAGAATTAATGGATATGATTCAAAAGCTTAATCAACAAGGTGATGAAAATATACAGAAAGCAGAGGAGATCGCTAGAGAAGCTGCAGATATAAGCTCAGAGTTAGATGATAGCAGCGATTCAGGTGATGACTCAAGCAGTCAATCAAATAGTTCAGGTAAAGATGCTGATCAAGATAATAATTCTTCTAGTAATGCATCTCCTGATCAACAAAATGCTGATCAAAATCCTGCTGGTGAGCACCAAAAAGGTGGATCAATTAAAAATTTAGACGACTTAGCAGATAAAGCTAAAGAAATATCTAAAGAGGCATCAAAAGCTAAAAATGCTGCTGAGCAATCCCAAGATGATGCTGAAGAGAATGTTTTTAGCACACCTGAAGATAGGGCTAAACAAGTAGCTATTTCTAAAAAATTAACAGCTATAGAAAAGGCTTTTACCGATTTAAAAGATCAACTTGAAGCTGAAGATGCTAAACATTTAGAAAAAGATAAAGCTATCAAAGCAGATAGAGAATTAAAAAGATATAAAGCTAATCCAATAACTAATTTTAAATTATCATTATATGATTTAATAAAAAGACAAGTTGCTATTAAGAGAGATTATTCTTGGAGTAGACCTAACAGAAGATATTCTGGTACAGGTATTATAGCACCAGGTAAAGCTATTAAACCAAATCCAATTCCATCAATTAGTGTTTATTTTGATGTTTCAGGTAGTGTTCATCCTTATGTTGAAACCACTAGAGCTGCTTTATCGGTAGTTAAAAACTTTTTAGATAGAGGTTTGATAAAAGTAAAAGTTTATTACGTCAGTACTATTATTAGTGATAATGAAAATGATAGTACAGGCGGTGGAGCTGACGGCGATTTAATTATGAATAATATTATGGCTACGAAACCTGATAATGTTATCATTATGACTGACGGTGATGCTGATGGTACTTATAGTAAAGTGACTGTTCCAGGTGGTGTTTACTTCTTATTCCCTAATAAAAATTATACACCAGATGGCTTAGTATCGGCTTTACATGGAAGCACTTCTAACAAAATTTTCTATCTGACTTCCGATGATTCTGACGAATAGTTAGTAAGCGCTAAATTAAATGATATTAAAGTGAGGATTTGATTATGATAATACCTATTACAGAAGAAGCAGTTGATGAAATTTTAACTAAGAAAAATTTAAAGAATTTTATACAAAAGTATGAGAAAGAAATAAAAGAACAAAATTGAACTGGTATTGTTCAAAAATGCGGCGATTATGGCACTGCTGATTTAGCGATGTTAAAAGCTATTTTTAGTGATATTTTGAAAGAAAATTTACTTTTAAAAATTTCTTATATTCCTACAAATTTATTTAAAGGAGATAAAACATTAACTACTTTAGAAATACCTTCAAACATTACTCGTATTAGTTCTGAAGCTTTTAAGGATTGCTCAAATTTAGAGAGTTGTTTGATGCCAGATAGTGTTACAGAAATAGGTGAAGACTTATTTTCTGGATGCTCTAAATTAAAAGATGTAAAATTATCAGAAAAATTATCTGATATACCTACCAATACTTTTAAAGACTGTTCTTCATTAAAATATCTATCTATTCCAGATAGTGTTAAAACTATGGGTTATTCTGTATTTAAAGGTTGTCCTGATGATGCTGTTATCGAGATAACCCGTGGAGTTGATAGATCTTTAGGTCCTGATGATACAAATCCAAAAGGTCTTAAAATAAAAACAAGTACTTACGAGTATATTAAAGATCATGTAAAATGGAGAATAGCTAATGGAAGTGGTCAAGAAGAGAAAAAATAATTGAAATTCTTTATTACCTAGAAGCGGATTAAATCCTGGGTTTTTACCTGATAAAGGACAAGCTGGCGTTGATTCTTTTAATCATATGAATACCGCTGATTTCGCTGGTGGAGAGGCATGCTGTGAAGATTTAACTAAGTTAGATGAGGCAGCATTTAACGATAAGACACCTTCCCAAGCTGTAAGATCTTGTTTATCATCAGATATAGTTACTATGATGAATAGCATAGTAAAACATAATAAAGAAAATCCAGAAGATAAGAAAAAAATACTAAATTCAGATTACAATGAAATTTTAGATATAACTAATAGTAACTATTTAGATAAAGAGCTTTTTCCAACTACCGAATCTATTATTTTTAGAAGTAATATTTCAGGTACAAATAATGATAAGACAGGTGATGCAGAAAAACAAAGTAAAATTCAGCATCACGTCTTAGGTATTCATCCAAGATCCTATAAAACAGGTGATTATGCTACAAACTATACTATTTTCTTATCACCTCAAGAGCACACTAGATTACATAATAATGCTTTTGACAGTAGTGTAACCAGTATAGATAATGAACTCACTAAAAAATATCTAGATGGAATAAAAGAACTAAATATAAAATTAACTGAGGCTTCTAACGCTAAAGAAGCTGCTGATATATTTATGCGTAAAATACAGCTTAAAGCTTGGTATATAAGAGAAGCTTGAAAACCTGTTGTTAATAGCAATATAGATACAACTATTAATCGCGGATATCAAAAAGAGTTAGACAGTGAATTAGCAAAAATACTTGTAAAACACCCTACTTATATTAAAGCTCAAGATATTGAGCCGATATATATTGGTGATAAGCAATATTATGTGCTTATAAATGATATAGCTAATATACAATCAATAGATTTTAATGATTATATTGTAGGAAATAAATTAGTTAAATATCCAAAAAAGTTAGCTGTTGATTTCATCTGTGCTGTTCCAGTAGATGGTTCTAACCCTGGTTATGATAATTATAATGATTTTAAAAAAGCTTTTCCAAATTTAGCTGAAAACTTAAATGAAGATGTAGAACAGCAAGAATTAAGAAAAATAAACACTGATAATCTAAGAAATTATTTAGAACATAATTTATCAAAAAATGTAGTTAGACATAATAATATAATACTTGATCTGATATCAAGATATATGACTCCAGACTTAAAGAAAGAAATGTTTGGAGATAAAGGATATATAAGCGATGATGAAAAATTAGAAACTATCTGAAGATCAACAAAAGCTAAAAAATTAAAACAGTTAATTATAGCTCAATATGTTAGATATTTACTCTCGCAAAGTAATTATAATAACATAGAGATTTGATCTAAAGTTCAACCTGAACTTGATGAAAACGATTTACTCTATAAATTAAAACCTGAGGACATAATTATTAAATATAGTAATCATCCAGGTGATTATGAAATTGATTTAGCTAGAGATACCCCTTTAGCTATTGAAGATATTTATAAAGCTATAGATGATAAGAAGTTAATTAGATTAGATATTAGAGATCCACATTTTTTAGATGCATCAGGTAATATTGTTCCTGGTGTTAAGTTTGAAATTGGTGCTCGCTATAAATACGATAGTGAACAAGTAATAAGGAATATACTTACAACAAGCTCTTGTGATGTTAAATCTATAGCTAAAATTATAGTAGATAGAACTATAGGTTATAGTGCTAAAAAATCTATTGGAGATATGCTTAAAGAAAATCATATAGATAATTTAGATACTGTTGAGATAGTCGGTAATGTTTTAAGTCCAGACATGTTTAGATCTCTAAAATGCAATAAGATAGTGTTTAATAACTATACAAGCACATGGCTTCCAGGTAGATGTTTTTCGTACTCATATCTTACTACTTTTGATATTCCAGAGTCAGTTAACTCCTTAGGTGACCAATGTTTTTATTACTCTAGCTTGAAATCTATCTTTATTCCAGCTAGAGTAACTTCTTTTGGCAGTGGTTGTTTCGTTGGCTGTCATAATTTAACAATAAATTTTGAAATAGATAAATCAGAGTTAAGTAAAGCTAGATCCAGATCTAGCTCAGGACGATATTCAGGACTAAATACAAAATGAGGTAAAACCGATGTCGCTAAAATTACATATAATAATGCTGTTACCTTAGAATCACTTAACGAGGATGATGATTTTACCACAGATGATTTTGGGTTACCTCTTTTTGAAAATTCAACTTATAAATTATATAAAGTCTCTGGGAAAGATCAACTAGCTAATCTTTATAATTATTTAGAAGCTCATGGTCTTGAAAAAGGTGCTAGAGATCTACTTGGAAATTCCTATGAATGAGAAAATAAAGGCTATGATAGATATTTTATAGAGAATAAAAACAACATAGCAGATAGTAAAGTGTATTATGGAGAATCTCCACTTATCAGATATTTGGATTCATCTATGTCTGATTATCACACATCAGCTCTTAAAGATGCCTTGATTGATAAAGATTTAAGAGAAGTTATTTTATTTAGCGGAAAGATTGATAAACTTAATAATTTACATCAAATACTTTTAGACAATCATATAACTAAAGAAACTGATTTAGATGATAAGAAATACTATTTATCAGCATATTTATATAATCCTGCAGAATATGCAAGCAATGAAAATATATTAAAAGTATTTCTTAGATATCTGAATAATGGTGATTATTATTCAGCTTTAGAATTAGCAGATATCGAAAAACCAGATTTTTCTAAATTTGCTGACGAAATAACTAAAGCATTATCTTCAGAGAAAGGTAAAAATATTTTATCTGAATTTAATTTATCATTAGATGATGCGATTAAAGCTATAACTAATTTTGGTGAATTACATGATATAATAAAAATTTCTGCTACAAAAGATTTACTTGAAGGTATGGTTAAAAATATATATGAGTTTTTAAGCAGCAGAATTTCTAAAAATACCCCTCTAACTTTAGATTTTAATAGAAATACAGTTACAGCTCACTTACTAGACTTGTATGAACATTATCCTGAATTAAATACAGAAAATTTAGATGATTTATTTTATGATTATACACTAAAAGTTATTAAAGCTAATTTAAGTAGCAGTAGAGTCAGTGTCGATAGTCATAGTTATTATACAGATAGTATAATAAAAGATAATATAAAACCTTATTCGTTAGATCAAAGAAATTTTTTAAATATTTTAGAAGATAATTTAAAGTATTATTATAAGTAGGATATTTTTATGAGAGATGGAAATGAAAAAAGTGATTTATTAGCAAATAATATTAAATGAACTAACCCTTATACAGAAAAAGAAGATACTTTTAGTGCTTATCTTCCTGTAAAATGTGTTGAAAAGTGTTTACAACCTTATTTTAAAGAAACTTTCGATTTGGATATTGGTGATATTACCAAGTTTGAAAATTTTTTAAGTTTTCTTGGAAGAGACTTAGGTGATTTAGATTCTTTTGAGGATTTTGTAGAGCTCTGCGTAAATGATTACTACACTACAGATTCTTATAAAGAAGCTGTTGCTGAGGCAATTGATGATTATGAGTTTGAACATAATTTAGGAGAATATAAAGAAGACGATGAATACCTGGAATAATGTTAATGCATGGCGCACCGTAATCTATAATTTATCCGATACTCGCGGCCCAGATCATCGAGGAGCCCCATACCCACCTTTCCATCCTCTTTATATAAATGAAGAGTGTATACCATATAATATGAGATGTAGGTATATTCAGGTGGATACAAATAACGATGACTTCACTAGTTTTTCTTTACATTACGTTACACAAGACGAATTTGACTCAGAAGATTTTGAGAAATTTTGTGCAGAGGTTAAAAGATGTATTTTATATAATTTAAATTATTATATAAAAGACTATTATAACATTGAATTTACAGTAGAAGCTGTATGTAGAGATGGTTATGATTACGGCTATGGCAAAGTTAATTACAAATTTGATAATGATCCAGATACCTTTCTTGAAGAATTTGATACAAAAGATAAATACTATTATGGCGTCATCAATGGAAATGTAGAAGATTATTTTGATGGTGATTATTTTGAAATTATTTGTAACGACGATAAGACGTATAGCTGGCAAGATTGTGAGCTGTATTATCAATCTGGAGACAAGAAATTTAATTCGAGATTAAAAGCTAAACAAGATGCTATAAAAACAATAGAAACACAAACAAATTCAAAATTAATTGTTAACCAAGATCCAAATATCATTTATAATACTATATATGGGCAACAAGCTGATGATGATATTATTATAGATGATACGTTGTAAATATTATCATATTTAGAATCGATTATTCGATTCTTTTTATGCTAAATTAATTGATATAATCCAGATGAAGGAAAACTTTAATGACTTTAAAAGAATATATTGAAGAAATAAAATTAAAACTTACCGGTGGTGTGTTGAATTTAGAAATATCTGATGAAGCTATTGCAAAAGTAATAAATAATAGCTTGAGAGAAATTCAACGTTATATCGACACCACAAAAATTGTTACTGTTCCTTTTGCTAAGTGCATTGATTTAGCTGGATTTAACTGTAGTTCTGTAACAAAAGTCTATCGAACAAAAGCTTTTTTAGCTTCTGAAAATGATATGAAAGAGATTGATTCTGGTGATTTAGATCCATTCCAAACTCAAATGTGAAGAGTTTTTAGTAATAATGGAAATATGTATAATTTACAAGAATATATTTTAAATTATATGTCTTATAACACTTTAAATCAATTAAGATCTTATAGTTCAACAGATTTATCATTTAAAGAAATAAATAATAATAAAGATGGACATAAATTATATATTAATGTAATGTATAATAGTCCAACAAGTATCACAATAGAATATGTTCCTAAATTATTAACTGTTGAAGATGTAGTTAGTGATTACTGAATTGATATACTTCAAAGATTATCATTAGCACAAGTTAAGATACTGTTAGGAAGAATTAGAACAAGATATATTCAATCAAATGCATTGTATACACAAGATGGAGAAATACTGTTAAATGAAGGTAATACTGAACTTACTGAATTACGAGAAGTATTAAGAACGAACAGTACATTATTCTATCCTATTGACTAAGGAGATATTATGGAAAACAAAGATCTTTATTTTAATTTTTTAGAAGAATTGAGAAGAAGTGGTATTACAAATATGTACGGTGCTACCGAATTTTTAACTAAGGAGCAAACACCTGAAGATTATGGATGGACTTTTACTAATGAAATAGAAGCTTTACCACATAGTCAAGCTGTTGAAATTTTAAAAGAATGGATGAAAAACTATTCTGAATTAGCAAAAAGACTTGGTTGAAACAATGAAACCGCAGAATCTTCAGTTGAAGCTGATAATGATGATTACTATAGCTTATTTGACAATGAAGTATCAAAAGATACCATTAATTTACTTTTAAAACAATTAGCTGAAGAAAATAAGATGTCAGAATTAAATAATGCTGAACATGTTTGATATATTGATGAGTTACCATTTGTTGTTTTATATAAAGATGGTAATGTTAAATTTTTAAGTCAAACTGATAGAATAACTTTCTATGATAACATAGACGAGGTCTGCTCTGATTTTGGCTTAGATTTAGATAAAACCATAGCGGAAATAAAAGACAAAACCGATATGGATGTTACTTCTAAAGCTGAATTAGAATCACCTGCAGATGATGCCGATGAAATAGAGCCAATTGACTATGGCACAGACGAGATTGTAGCAGATGATTTCGAGCAAGAAGAAGGAGAATAGTATGGTTAAGAATTATTCATTACATGATGCTTTTAAGAGCTTAGAAGAACTTGATGATAAAATAATTGAAACAAGTATTATTATAAACGGTCCTTTAAATGAAAATTTTAGCAATTCTACTTCTGATAATGCTGCTAAAGGTAATGTTAGAGTTTTTAATGCTAAATGGGATGCAAATGATACCTTTAATGATTTACCTGATGAAGTATTTTTAGAGTTAAGTGATAATGAACTCCTCGATGAAAATATAAAAAAAATTATTAGCGATAAATTAGGAGATGAATTTGGTTATTTAATTGAATCATATGACTATGAGAAAATTAGTCCAAAGGATGCCTCAAGCTCTGATTCTACTAAATTAACTGAAGAAACTTTTAGTTTAAATACCGATGATGGATTAAAAGATATCAAAGAATTTGAAAAAGAAGAAGATAAAGAGCAACCAGAATTAACTGTCGTTGACACTGATGCTAATACTATCGATGAAGTAGCTTCTAATACTGATGCAGCCGGTTCATTTGTTTTTACCTGTGATAGATGCGGTGAAAATATTTTTAGAACTTTAGATGATTTGAAAGCTGTTGGTTATGAACGAATTGATGATACATTATTTAAATTAAAGAATAAAGATGTAACTAAAGGTGAATTTTATCATTGTGCAAAATGCGGTAATGATACCTTTACTGGAAATAAACAAATTGTTTTAGCTGATGTCGATTCAGAAGTAGAAGGAAAACCTGAAGAAAAAGTTAATTCAGTAGAAGATGTAAGCGCTGTTGAAGAACCTGCTAAAGAAGATAATCTTCCAGAAATTAATAACTCTGATATCGTTGTTGAAGAATCATTAGAAAAAAATATTACCGAAGAAAAAGAATGGTTATCAGATAAAATTGCTAAAGTTTTAGATGATTACGGCATCTTATATGGTGATATTGTTGAATATCCAGAACACAGAAGATGTAATATTGTAGGTATTGATCCTGAAGAATGACAAGAAGCTGAAGAAGCTATTAAAAATGAATTAAATTTAAATGTTATTGTTCCTCCTGCCGACCATGAAGAATTTGATGATGAATTAGAAGTATTTGAAGAAAGTTTATCAGCTGTCTTAAGTCCTGAAAATATTGCTGAATTTAGAAAACATGAATTCTTTAAAGATTTCACCGAAAGTACCGTTAGAAAATTTATCAGTTTGTACTTAGAATTCATCGGAGAAGCTGGAAGAAAATCTGACTACAAACCAACTGTTGAAGAAGTATATAATTTTATAACAGAAGAAGGTTTAGGATTATTTGCTTTAGATAATTTTAATGCTTTAAATTTCTATACTTTTAAAAAATTAGGTGAACAAGATCCTAAATTTGTAAAAGCATGTAAAAAATATTATCCTGATGCCTTCTATGATGATAAATGAGTTGAAGCTATTTTTAAAGATATTAGAAAAGAAGATGTAGAAAACACCCTAGCCGATGTTAAGAAAATTTATTTATCATTAGATGAATCTTTAGAAGAAGATATTGAAATAAGACCTGGTTCTACAACAATTGTACAAAAATACAAGGAATTTGATAGTAAGCAAGAAGCTGAAAACTTTATCATTTCTAAAGAAGGATATGGTGAAATGAACATCAGATATATTCCTAAAACTAAAAAATATAGAGTTGTTTGGGAAGAAATAGATGAATCATTAAAAGAAGGATTTAAAAAAGTTATTAATGGTAAAACATTCTGATCAAAAGATGGTGAAGAGTGAGAAGAATGCACACAAGAAGAATTTGATGAATGTGGTTATAAAGATATCACTAAACAAGACGAATTTGACGATGTAACTATAACAGATATTGATGAAAAATCTATCGATGAAGCTATATGTAATAAATTAAGTAGTATGTATGAAAATTTTGCTTCATATAAAACTGAAACTGCTTTCTTAAAAGATGTAGAAAACAAAATAATTTTGGAAGGAAAATTAACATTTACAAGTAACAAAGAACAACAAGTTAAGTTTATATTAGAAGCTATTGAATCAGAAAATAATAACATTAGATTCAAATTAATTTGTGAAGATTTCTCAGACATTGATTTCGAAATAAAAACAAAGTTAACAGAAGGTTTATTAGAAGCATCTTCAGCTGAAAAAAGAGCTGTCTTAAATGGTGGTAAAGATTTAGATGATTTAATTCAAGGTAAAGCTATTGCTAGAATTAAAGATCCAAAAGCTAGAGCCGCTGCTGTTGCTGCTGCTAAAGCTGGTAGACCAGATGCTGTTAAAGATTTTACTGGAGATAGAAAAGAAGATCAAGCTGCAGCTAATTACGAGAAAAAAGCTTTAGCTATGCAAAAAGCTGGGTTAACTGAATCTGATGATGATTGGAAAAATCCAGAAGATTGCTCTACACTAGAAGAATATGATAACTTTGGATTATCAGATCTTGAATATAACATTAAGAATAATCACATATTAGATGCTGAAGAGATTGAAGAATCTGATGAAGCAGATTGGGATCAAGATGCTGATGGTTATGTAGCTCATGTCTGCTCAATTGCAGCTTGGGGTGCACCAACATCTAATGAAGCAGAAAAGAGATTATTAGTTGATTACATTGCTAGAAACTATCCTACTAAATTAAAACTTATAAGAAGATACCTTGGAAATGAATATAGTAGTGTTGAATTAGACCCTGAGGTTATTCTTGAAACAACTAATAACTAAAATAATAAATAATAAGAATAGGAGGAGTGAGTATGGAAAATAAAGACACTGGATTGCTCCTTGATAAGCAAAATATTGAGTTACAACGTACATATTTTAAAGAAATGGTAACTCTTTTAGGTATAAACACAATTTATAAACAACCAGAAACTAGTACAAAAACATATTCACTTAATGGTGACTTAGAAGCTAATTATAAGCCTGGAATTATTTGTGGATGTATATTTGAAGAACATCCTACTATTAAAACAATGAGAAGATTAGGATGAAATACAGAGAGAGCAGATTCATCTTCTGTTATTCATGTTCCTTTTGACCTACCAGGTTTACAACGTGGGGCGCAATTTATTATTCCAAGTCCGTTTGATGCAACTAAAGGTAGAGTATTTAGAGTTATAGATATTAGTTCAACAATGGTATATCCAGCTAGTTTATCTTGTGAATTAGCCCCTGAATATGAATCAACTGTTGAAAAGGCTCAAACCGAAGATTTTACAAAAAGCGATTTTAATTTATTAGATATTAGTAGAGATTAGTAATTATTATGAAATTAATATTATTAGAAAGTATTCAAAATTTAGAACAACTACCTTTAAGTATTAATCAAGCTAAAAATTTGATGGAGAATGGTAAGGTAGCTTTTAAACAAGCCTACAGTGAAATAAGTTCTTTTATTAGAAATAATATTTTAGGAAAAAATATTTTATCCGATGCTGATGAGCTCGAAGCCCGTAACATCTTAAATGATTTAGATAAAACTGTCCCTAATATTGCTGATAATAGAATAAACAATACGATCTTTAATAGTAATGATGTAATAACAAATCAATTAGATACATTATATAATTTGGCAGATAAAGTTGTTAATGCAACTACTACTCCTAAAGAAGATCAAGATATTGAAAATGAACTTGATAAGGCCGAGAAAGAAGTTTCAAATTATGACCTTCCTTTTGAGCAGGCCAAAACTGATGCAGAAAGACGAGCTATTATTAATAAATTTTTAGATGATAAAGAGTTTTGGGGAAAAAATATAACTTATATGGATTTAAGAGATTTAGGTTCTCCATTAGTTACACAATTGATTTATAAAGGATTTAATGAGACAGATAACCCTTTCTTAGTTTATTTAAAACAAGTACTTCCAAATAAAGATATAACGGAAGACAAGTATCGAATTTTACATAACTTATATGTTTCTGGAAATATCACCGATGATGATTTAAGGAAACCTAACCACAGTGTAGTGAGCAGATATATTAGACACCCTGCCTTATGAAAAAAATCACCTGAAATTATTGATAGGGTGATAAGACAAAATTCTAGAACATCTCGTGAACCATGAGGTGAAATGAGAAATAATATAGGATTAACAGCTAAAGTTTTTAAAACATGTATGGCGGTTATAAATGAATTATTTGCAGAATCTGATGCTATTAAAGCTAGTAATATTAAAAAATATGATTTACCTAAATTTAATAACGCAGAATATAACGCTTGGAAGAGACAGCTAGACAAGATAATTATAAATAGTGCTAATTATACGAACATTTTAGAAGATATTTATAATACATATAATAAAAGGCAATAAATTATGATAGCTATTAATTTAGGATATAAAGATATAACACCATGCCAAGCTAAATACTATGTAAAGAAAAATGCCTTTATGTATCTAGGATTATTTCCAAAAGATTTACATTATTGAAACATGAATAAATATCTAGCTAAAGAGTATGGGTTAAAAGCTAATTTATCTTCTATATGTTACAATATAATAGCTAGATCAGATGTTATTAATAATGATAAAAATTATAGTGTTGTTATAAATCCTAAAGATGAATTTCTATACAAATTGATTACATATGGCACTAGAGATATAAAGGGTATAGATATTATTAATAAAGCATTAATAACATTAAAATAAAAGGAGAAATAGATGGGTTTAAGATATTACGATGAAGCAGTATATAACTTAATTAAATCTTGGGTTAAAAATTCTAAGATGAGAGTTTTACGTCCAGATGAAACTAGTGACCTTTTCAAAATAAATGCTGATCTCAATGAAGATAAACCTTTATCTTTACCTCTTATTGCTTTATCAAGAAACACAAATATAGAAATTTTAAATACAAAGAAAAATCTCTTATCATTTAGCGGTAAACGTATAGGTGGAAATGAAGAAGAAAGCATTCAGTTAAATGCAATTCCAATCACCTTAGGTTATCAAATAGATATTTACACTAAAAAATTTGCTGAAGCCGATGAGTATGTTAGAGAATTTGTTTTTGGTCTTATAAATAATCCATCTATTAAAATAACATTGCCTTATAATGGATTAGGGATTGATGTTGTAGCTAATATTAGACTAGAATCAACGATTAGCGATAACAGCGATATTCCTGAACGATTATTTAGAGATCAATTTACTAGATTTACGATTCAATTTGAATTACTTGATGCTTACTTATATAGTATTCCATTTAATCCAAATGCGACAATTGAATCTGCTTATATTTCTGATACAACATCAAATTCTGAATTAGACGTTATGAATTCTGATGGAACTCGTTTAGACATGAAAGAAAATCTTTAATAATGTAAGCTAAATTAAATGATTAATAATGTAAAAATTATATTATCTAAATAAATTAGGAGAATATGATATGCCAGGTATTGTTATAAAAGAAATAGATAGAACAGAAGCTGAGTCTTTCCAAGAAAATGATAATTATGTTTTAATTCCAGGAAAAGCTGCTGCTGACAGCGGAATAGTTCAAGGCGAAGCTTATGAACTTAGAACTTATGCTGAATTAAAAGAATTTATTGGCGGTGGGTCAGATCAACCTGCTGAAAATGTTTCTTACCACATGGCAAAACAACTTCTTAACCTTGGCATGAGAGTTTGGTATGTTGTCACTGATTCCTTATCAGCTAGAGCATCTAGTGACGCTGTTTCTTTCTTTGAACCTTTTAAAGATAGAGCTAGATTTAATTTAAGATTTATTACCGCTGGTGGATTTGCTGTAGATGCTGATTTAGCTAATGAAATGATTGAATGTGCTTCAAGACGTGGAGATGCAACTGCATTAATTAACGTACCTAAAGCAAATTCTGATACAGCTGAACATATTATTGCGTGGTTAGATACTTTAGATAATAAGCCATTTTCCGTTGGAGAGATCGAAGAAACACCTCTTAAATATGCTTCTGCTTGAGCAGGTACTTTTACATTCGATGACGATAAGAAACTTCAAGTTGAATATCCAGCTTATTTCTATTACTTAGGATGTTTTGCTTACTATACCAGAAATTATGCTGATTGGTATGCTATGGCAGGTGCAGTTAGAGGTAAATGGCCTTATGGAAAAGTCACTACCTCAACAT
>AUXO011920929.1_pt1 | contig 30119 bp, 29 predicted proteins | sample 768731 | NCBI WGS metagenome assembly AUXO01 (sample SAMN02715735, study PRJNA202380) | gut metagenome | biome: sheep rumen | host: Ovis aries | place: New Zealand: Palmerston North
GCTGGTATTTCGGTTAAGAAAGAAACGCTGCAAGACATGGAAAAAGCCAACCAAGCTGTTATTGATGAATTGACACAAGAAATCTATGACCTTGCTGGCATGGAATTTAACATTAATTCACCAAAACAATTGGGAGAATTGCTTTTTGACAAGATGCAATTGCCAACAAGCTACACTAAGAAAACTAAGACAGGCTATTCAACAGCAGTAGATGTCTTGGAACGCTTGGCCCCAATCTCACCAATCGTGTCTAAGATTTTGGAATACCGTCAAATCGCTAAACTTCAATCAACTTACATCGTTGGTTTGCAAGATTTTATCTTGAAAGATGGCAAAATTCATACGCGTTATTTGCAAGATTTGACGCAAACAGGGCGCTTGTCTAGTGTTGATCCTAACTTGCAAAACATTCCAGTTCGTTTGGAACAAGGTCGCTTAATTCGTAAGGCATTTGTCCCAGAAACAGAAGACGAATTGCTTTTGAGCTCTGACTACTCACAAATTGAGTTACGCGTGCTAGCTCATATTTCAAATGATGAACACTTGATTGCGGCTTTCCGTGAAGGAGCAGATATTCATACCTCAACAGCTATGCGTGTCTTTGGTATCGAAAAAGCTGAAGACGTCACACCAAATGACCGTCGTAACGCCAAAGCTGTTAACTTCGGTATTGTTTACGGAATTTCTGATTACGGTCTTGCTAACAATCTGGGTATTCCACGTAAAGTGGCAAAACAATACATTGAGACTTACTTCGAACGCTACCCAGGTATTAAAGACTACATGGAGCGCGTGGTGCGTGATGCCAAAGATAAAGGCTATGTTGAAACGCTCTTCCACCGTCGTCGCGAATTGCCAGATATCAATGCTCGCAATTTCAACGTACGTCAATTTGCAGAGCGTACAGCCATCAACTCACCAATTCAAGGTAGCGCAGCTGATATTCTCAAAATCGCTATGATTAACCTTGATAAAGCTCTTGTTGATGGTGGGTTCAAGACCAAAATGCTTCTACAAGTGCACGATGAAATTATCCTTGAAGTACCAAAAGACGAGCTAGAAGCTATTGAAAAATTAGTCAAAGAAACCATGGAATCAGCCATTGAACTTTCAGTCCCACTTGTGGCAGACGAAAGTGCAGGCCAAACATGGTACGAAGCAAAATAGAAAAAATGAAAAGGAAGTGGCTGATACAGTCATTTCCTTTTTGCTAGGCAGAAAATCAATGATTTGCTATACTAAGAAAAACGCAATAAAAGGAGGCAGCTAAATGACATCATTTCAAAATCCTAGCCAAGATGTGATTGCATCTTATCTTAAAAATGCTAAAACCATTGCAGTTGTCGGCTTGTCTTACCGTGAAAATAGCCCAGCATATGGCGTTTCAAAGATTATGCAAGAAGCAGGATACACCATTATTCCGGTCAATCCTCGCCTTGCGGGTCAAAAGGTTCTTGGTGAAACTGTCTATGCTTCGCTTCAAGATGTTCCTGTCCATATTGATATTGTGGATGTTTTCAGACGAAGTGATTTCCTACCAGAAGTTGCCAAAGACTTTATCAAAACGGATGCTGATGTTTTCTGGGCGCAATTGGGCTTAGAAAGTCAAGAAGCTGCAGATATATTGGAGGCTGCTGGACGTGATAAAATCGTCATGAACAAGTGTATTAAGATTGAGTACCAAGGGTTATAAAATAATTCTTTGAAAATACTAGTGAAAATGAGATGACTTTTCAAGAAAGAGTTTTCTCATTTTTTCATGCTCTAAAAACCAGTTTTTAAGCGTTTTTTAGAAAAAATAAGAGACTTTTACTTTGAAAACTTGAAATCGTCAGATTTTTATAATAAAATGAATGAGCATGTCGATACGAGTAACAGTTAAACTATGTTATAATGACTTTAATCTATAGAATAGGAGAGCCATAATGGACATTCATACCCATCACCGTCCTTTGGATGCCTATGAAAATGTTATCGAGCATCTCAAAAGGAAGCACATTCGCATTACGGAGACTCGTAAGGCCATTATCGCTTATATCATAAATAGTCATGAGCACCCAAGTGCTGAAAAGATTTATAAGGACTTGTTGCCTGAACATCCTAATATGAGTTTGGCAACAGTTTACAATAACATGAAAATCTTGGTTAAAGAAGGGTTTGTTGCTGAGTTAAAAGTGACTAACGACCCAACAACTTACTATGATTTCATGGGACACCAGCATATCAACATTGTTTGTAAATATTGTGGTGATATTGCAGACTTTATGGATGTCGATGCTATTGATATTGGAAAAGAAGCTTATGAACAAACAGGCTACATGATTACCAAGGTTCAGCTGACTGCTTACGGGATTTGTCCAAAATGCCAAGAAAAGCTTAAAGCAGCAGGAGAACCTTTCATGGCTTATCGAGAAGAACATAAAGAAGATTAAAAAAGAAGATGTGAGAAACATCTTCTTTTTGGTTGAATATCAGGGTACAAAAAAGCTCCAGTAAAACTGTAGCTTTTTATTATTCAGCTTTTTCTCGTAAATCTTCGTAGAAGAAGAGGTTAGCGGTTGTTATATATGGCAAAGTATAGAAGTGAAGTAGACCACATGTTAGAGCAGTCAAAATAATCCAACCAATGAAGCTGAATTGTAGACAGAAGTAGCGCCATTTATTTCCATCCATTAATTTAGTACTTTTAGCGATAACGCTACGAGGACCTTCATAAGTACCATTTGTGACATCGTCATAAAGAACGTAAGTTGTCATGCTGTATGCATATTCTTTCATAATTGCAAGGACAAAACCTGCAATCATCACGATAAAGCCGATAAGGACAATAACCCAGCCTGCAGCAGAATCATCTGTAGCAGCAAACATAACCCCAGCAGAAAGAATGATAATACCAGCGATAGCGATTAATGACCACAAGAAGAGGAATACCCATTTAACAATTGCGGTTACGACGTATTTACCGAACAATTCGTTTGAGAAGACGCGCATGTTATCGCCAACTTCAACGTGATCAGCTTTGTGACGCATTACATCAAGAACTGCAAAGCTTGCTGAAGCAAGGAAAAGCGCTGATAGGATTCCGATGATACTTGGAACAGATTGCGTGACGCTAATTTCAGTGCCATTGTAAGAATAAATTGATTCACGATAAGTCACTGAAATAGTTAAAATCGCCAAGATGATAGAAACAATAAACAATTGATACTTGCCAGAGAGAGTTTTTAGAAATTCTCTAGCTTTTTGTCGAGTTTCTGAAGCTTTCATAATATAGACCTCCTTTAAAAATTCCTTAAAATGTAAATACTTCCACGTCTCCATTATAACATATTGTATTAGATAAGTCACACGAAAACATATAAACATGACAAATAATGTGATTTCTGGTAAAATCGTAAAGGTTGCGCTTTTTAAAAGCAATACATAGTAGAGTCTGGATATTAGATTCGTTCTCTGTCTGATTACTTCTAATCATGACAATATCAAAAATGCCCACAACTGTTTTTTGTGGTAGCTAGGAGAAAAAAATGACAGATTATCCGATTAAATATCGTTTAATTAAAAAAGAAAAACACACTGGAGCTCGTCTGGGTGAAATCATCACGCCACACGGGACTTTCCCGACACCAATGTTCATGCCAGTTGGGACACAAGCAACAGTTAAAACACAATCACCAGAAGAACTTAAAGAAATGGGTTCAGGAATTATCCTATCAAATACTTATCACCTTTGGTTACGTCCAGGAGATGAGCTCATTGCTCGTGCTGGTGGTCTTCACAAATTCATGAACTGGGATCAAGCCATCTTAACAGATAGTGGTGGTTTCCAAGTTTATTCATTGGCTGAAACACGTAACATTACCGAAGAAGGGGTTACTTTTAAAAACCACCTTAATGGTCAAAAAATGTTCTTGTCACCAGAAAAAGCTATCTCGATCCAAAATAACCTTGGTTCAGATATTATGATGAGCTTTGATGAATGCCCTCAATTCTACCAACCGTATGATTACGTTAAAAAATCAATCGAACGTACAAGTCGTTGGGCTGAACGTGGCTTGAAAGCACATCGTCGTCCACATGACCAAGGGCTTTTTGGTATCGTGCAAGGTGCTGGTTTCAAAGACCTTCGTCGCCAATCAGCTAGTGACTTGGTCAGCATGGATTTCCCGGGATATTCAATCGGTGGATTAGCTGTTGGTGAATCACACAAAGAAATGAATGCGGTGCTTGATTTCACAGTGCCAATGTTGCCAGAAAATAAACCACGTTACCTTATGGGGGTTGGTGCACCAGATAGCTTGATTGATGGTGTTATCCGTGGTGTCGACATGTTTGACTGCGTGCTTCCAACACGTATCGCTCGTAACGGAACATGTATGACAAGTGAAGGACGTTTAGTGGTTAAAAATGCAGCTTATGCCGAAGATTTCACACCGCTTGATCATGATTGTGATTGCTACACATGTCGTAATTACACACGTGCTTATATTCGTCATCTTCTCAAAGCTGATGAAACCTTTGGTCTTCGTTTGACAAGTTACCATAACCTTTACTTCCTTGTAAACTTGATGAAAAAAGTTCGTCAAGCAATCATGGATGATAATCTTTTGGAATTCCGTGAAGATTTCTTTGAACGTTATGGCTACAATAAGAGTGACCGTAATTTCTAATATATTATGAAGCTTGAAACGATTGTTTCAGGCTTTTTTTCTTGAATCTCAAAAAGTGTTAACCTATATATAAAAAATAGTTGACTAAAATAAAATGAAGTAGTAAACTTTGTTAAAAGGTTGGTGATTATAATGATTTATGGAATTGATCTTGATAGTGAGGGAAGATGCCAACATTATCACACAGAACGTGACGTTGTTGCTTTGAAGTGTGGCAAGTGTCAGGAATATTTTGCTTGTTATCAGTGTCATGACCAGTTGCGAGATCACCCTTTTGAGCCTGTTTCGGTAGACGATGATGCACCTGTGCTTTGTGGCAGTTGTCGTCATACGTTAACTTTTACGGAGTATAAAAAAGGGTTTTGCCCTTATTGTCACCATGCCTTTAATCCAAAGTGTCAGTTACATGAGACTATTTATTTTTCAAAGGAGTAGGTTATGAAAAACGTCAGGGATTTACTTTACATTGCCATGATGGCAACTATTTTGGTTATTTTGGGCTTCATTCCAGCCATTCCACTGGGATTTATTCCTGTTCCAATTGTTTTGCAGAATTTGGGAGTCATGTTAGCAGGAGTTTTGTTAGGTTGGAAGAAGGGGAGTTTATCAATTCTTTTATTTTTCCTTTTAGGAATGCTTTTACCAGCTTTCTCAGGAGGAACTCTATTTGCCGTTTTGGCTGGACCAACAGCTGGTTATGTCATTGCTTGGTTTTTCGTGCCAATTTTAGTTAATTTGGTTTTGGAGGGTTTTAAAAATACATCATTTATCAGTTATTTAGTTGCGATTTTACTTGGTGGAGTTTTGTTTGTTGATGTGGCAGGAGCTATTTATCTCTCTGTTTACATGCACATGCCTTTAGTGACATCGCTTTTATCAAATCTTGCTTTTATTCCTGGGGATACAATTAAAGCTGTGGTTGCTAGTACTATTGCTTATAAATTTAAAGATAAATTAGGCTTGGCATAAGAGAACAGTCTTTTTAAAAAAGCGTCTATTTCTGTTATAATGTGAGTAAGTATAAATAGAGAAGGAGTCGCTTATGAAACTCACAACACTTGGTTGCTGGGGTGCATACCCTTATAAAGATGGCGGAACAACCTCTTATCTCGTTACGAGTGAAGATGGTTTTCAATTACTTATGGATTGCGGAAGTCGTGCCGTTACGGAGCTAGAAAAAGAAATCAATCCACTTGATTTGGATGCGGTGATTATTTCACATTATCACCCTGATCACATTGCTGATTTAGGTGTCTTGCGTCATTATTTCCAACTTTATCCAAAACATCTATGGACACCAAAAGTATTGCCGATTTACGGACACACTGAAGATGAAGTCGAATTTGCCAAATTAACTTTGCCTGGTGTCTCTGAAGGGAAAGCCTATAATGTCTCTGGTGTTGAGCATATTGGTCCATTTGATATTACCTTTATTAAGACTGTTCATCCCGTTCCTTGTTACGCTTTTCGAATTGTAGAACGTGCTATAGGTCAGACACTTGTCTTTACTGGTGACACTGGTTACTTTGCTGATTTGGAACAATTCGCCGCAGGCGCAGATCTCTTTTTAGCAGATGTTTATCTTTATGCTGGTAATGAAAATCACCCAGCACATTTGACAACAAAAGAAGCTGGACAAATTGCTAAAGCTGCAGGTGTTAAATCACTCGTTTTGACACATACACCACCAGTACCTCCACAAGGTATTGATGCTAAAAATCATCTTCAAGTTCTTAAAGAAGAAGCACAAATTTATGCTGAAGGTGTTCCTGTTGGTTTGGCTGAACCACACAAATCATGGCAACTTGGAGAGCTCTAATGGCTGAATTTACACAGGAAGAAAAAGAATATTTCATGGGTGAAGCGCTCAAGGAAGCTAGGAAGTCATTGGAAAAGGGTGAGATTCCTATTGGCTGTGTTATCGTCAAAGATGGTGAGATTATTGGACGCGGGCACAACGCGCGCGAAGAACAGCAAAAAGCAATCTTACATGCTGAAATTATGGCTATCAACGAAGCCAATGAGAATGAAGGTAACTGGCGTTTGCTTGAGAGTACTTTATTTGTTACCATTGAACCTTGTGTCATGTGTAGCGGAGCTATTGGGCTTGCCCGTATTCCGCAAGTGATTTACGGGGCGGCTAATCAAAAATTTGGCGGTGCAGGTAGTTTGTATGACATCTTGACTGATACTCGCCTCAATCATCGTGTTGAGGTGGAGACTGGCATTCTTGAAGCAGAGTGCGCTGGAATCATGCAAGATTTTTTCCGTCAAAATCGTGAGAAAAAGAAGGCTGCCAAGCGTGCTGCTAAAGGACAGTGCTAATTTGCATAATCAAAAATTTATGATATAATATTCTTTGGAGCAACATCTGCGCGTGAAGCGGGTCAGGGGAGGAATCCAGCAGCCCTAAGCGATTGTAGGTGTGTGCTCTTTTTTATTCTTTAAAATGCTTGAAATCATGCAAAAAAAGCGGAGTTTTTCATGCTTGAATGATTGTTTCATGAAAGTTTTCAGTAAGTTAGAAAAAGTCCATGAAACGCTTTATTTTATAGGATTATTTAGCAAAAATGATTGAAAAAAAGTGCATAAAAGAGTAATATAGAAGAGAAATTTAATTTTTTGAGGAGTATTGTAATGACACATATTAAATTTGACTATTCAAAATTGTTGGGTCAATTCGTCGAACAAGAAGAAATCGACTTCATGCAAACACAAGTCAACGTTGCTGACGAATATTTGCGTAAAGGTACAGGACCTGGTTCTGATTTCCTTGGTTGGGTAGACCTTCCTGAAAACTACGACAAAGAAGAATTTGCTCGTATCCAAAAAGCTGCTGCTAAAATCCAATCAGACAGCGAAGTTCTTGTCGTTATCGGTATCGGTGGTTCTTACCTTGGAGCACGTGCTGCTATCGATTTCTTGAGCAATCACTTCTACAACCTTCAAGCATCTGCAGATCGTAAAGGTCCACAAATCCTTTACGCTGGTAACTCAATTTCTTCAACTTACCTTGCAGACCTTGTTGAATACGTTAAAGACAAAGATTTCTCAGTTAACATCATTTCTAAATCAGGTACTACAACTGAACCAGCTATCGCTTTCCGTGTCTTCAAAGAACTTCTAGTTGAAAAATACGGTCAAGAAGAAGCTAACAAACGTATTTACGCTACAACTGATAAAGCTAAAGGTGCTGTTAAAGTTGAAGCTGTTGCTAACGATTGGGAAACATTTGTTGTTCCAGATAACGTTGGTGGACGTTTCTCAGTATTGACTGCTGTAGGTCTTCTTCCAATCGCTGCTGCTGGTATCGATATCGAAGCTCTTATGAACGGTGCTAACGCTGCTCGTAAAGAATTAACTTCTGCTGAAATCTCAGAAAACATCGCTTACCAATACGCTGCAGTTCGTAATGTACTTTACCGTAAAGGTTACATCACTGAAATCTTGGCTAACTACGAACCATCACTTCAATACTTTGGTGAATGGTGGAAACAATTAGCTGGTGAATCAGAAGGTAAACACCAAAAAGGTATCTACCCAACATCTGCTAACTTCTCAACTGACCTTCACTCACTTGGTCAATTTATCCAAGAAGGTTACCGTAACATCTTCGAAACAGTTGTTCGTGTTGATAAACCACGTAAAAACGTTGTTATCCCTGAATTGTCAGAAGATCTTGATGGTCTTGGATACCTTCAAGGTAAAGATGTTGACTTCGTAAACAAAAAAGCAACTGATGGTGTACTTCTTGCTCACACTGACGGTGGTGTACCTAACATGTTCTTGACACTTCCTCAACAAGATGAATTCACTCTTGGTTACACAATCTACTTCTTCGAGTTGGCTATCGGTCTTTCAGGTTACCTTAACGCTGTTAACCCATTCAACCAACCAGGTGTAGAAGCATACAAGAAAAACATGTTTGCTCTTCTTGGTAAACCAGGATTTGAAGACTTGTCAGCTGAATTGAACGCACGTCTTTAATTCATCAATACACAGATAGAAAGCTTCCGAAAGGAAGCTTTTTTGTGTGCGAAAATTTCCCCCAAATTTATCAAAAAAATTTCTGAAACCTATTGACAATATATATATATATAATGATTGAGGAAATTTTAAGGAAAATGGAGAAGGAAAGATGGCTAAAAAAATCAAAGCCGAAGATGGTAAAGTGTACGTTGAAAAGAAGCCTTTTTATAAACGTGCATGGTTTATTGTATTAGCAGCAGTTGTACTTATTGGAGTATTTGCCAACATGGGTGGTGATAGCGATTCAAAAGACACAAGTGCTAGTTCAAGTGCAAAAAGTGAAAGTACATCAGCTGTTTCATCAACAAAAGAAAGTTCACAGGATAAAGGGAAGACTTATAAAGTAGGTGATGTTATTACCTTTAAAGATGAAGCGGAAATCACTATTACTGGTGCTGAATGGTCTGATGAACGTAATGAATTTGCTGATACTAATCCAGAAAAAGTTCTGAAAGTTACTTATAACGTTAATAATCTATCAGATGATGATTATGTCTTAGGTGATGATTTGGAATTATATGTGAATGGTAAAAAAATGGATACTTATCCAAATGGTGGAACTTTAGATTCTATTTCAAAAGGACGTAGTTTTGAAGGTGCTGTCCAATATTTCGGCGTTAACGGTAGTGGTGATATCGAAGTCGAAGTAGAACCAAGTTTCTCATTTACAGCTGAACCAGCAGTTGTTAAGTTAGATATTCAATAATAAACTAATCACTCAGTTTTTGCTGAGTGATTTTTTAATAAAAATTCTTTCCAAATTTTCTGAATATTTGTTATAATAGTATACAATTAACTAACTTTGAATGGAAGGAATAGAGTGTTTGGCAAGGGAGTGGTTTTTATTACCCCAAGCTAAAGTATTAGAAAAGGCGAATTTCTGCTATTTAACACTCTTGGTATCTTAAATATGACTGCACAAAAAATGACGGCTCAAGAGATTATTGCGTTTATTGGGAATGCGGAGAAAAAGACAAATGTTAAGGTGACATTTGAAGGTGAATTGGCTGCAGCAGTTCCAGAAAACGTCCTAAAACTTGGCAATGTGCTTTTTGGTGACTGGAAAGATGTTGAACCACTTTTGGCTAATTTGACTGAAAACAAAGACTATGTTGTTGAGCAAGATGGTCGTAATTCAGCAGTGCCACTTCTTGATAAACGCCATATTAATGCTCGTATTGAACCAGGTGCGATTATTCGTGACCAAGTGACTATCGGTGACAATGCCGTTGTTATGATGGGAGCAGTTATCAATATCGGTGCTGAAATCGGTGCTGGGACAATGATTGATATGGGTGCTGTTCTTGGTGGACGTGCTATTGTTGGTAAAAACAGTCACATTGGTGCTGGTGCTGTTCTTGCAGGTGTTATCGAGCCAGCTTCAGCTGAACCAGTTCGCATCGGTGACAATGTTCTTGTTGGTGCTAATGCCGTGGTTATCGAAGGTGTTCAAGTTGGTAATGGTTCTGTCGTAGCAGCGGGAGCTATTGTCACTAAAGATGTTCCAGAAAATGTTGTGGTAGCAGGCGTTCCTGCACGTGTCATTAAAGAAATTGATGCCAAAACACAACAAAAAACAGCGCTTGAAGACGCTTTGCGTAATTTATAATAAGAGATATAAAGGCTTGGGAAATTCTCTCAAGCTTTTAAAAAATAAAGGAAACAATATGACTTTAGATTTAATTAAAATTCGTCGTGATTTGCATCAGATTCCTGAGATTGGTTTGGAGGAATTTAAAACTCAAGCTTACCTTTTAGACCGTATTGCAGAAATCACAGCTGGAAAAAATTTTGTTGAACAACGTACTTGGCGAACTGGTATTTTGGTCTTTTTAAAAGGTTCAGCTCCTCAGAAGACCATTGGCTGGCGCACAGATATCGATGCCTTGCCAGTGATTGAAGAGACGGGTCTACCATTTTCTAGTCAACATGAAGGACGTATGCATGCTTGTGGTCATGATATGCACATGACAGTTGCTCTTGGTTTGTTAAATGAATTGGTACAAGTACAGCCTAAAAATAATCTTCTTTTCCTTTTCCAACCAGCTGAGGAAAATGAGGCTGGTGGCATGCTGATGTATCAAGATAATGCTTTTGGAGATTGGAAGCCAGATGAATTTTATGGGCTTCATGTGAGACCTGATTTTAAAGTTGGTGATATCGCGACAAATACCTCAACTTTATTTGCAGGGACTTGTGAAGTTTTGGTGACGTTTAAAGGAAAAGGCGGACATGCAGCTTTTCCACACGAAGCTAACGATGCCTTGGTTGCGGCGTCCTATTTTGTCACTCAGGTACAGACAATCGTCAGCCGAAATGTTGATCCTATTCAAGGTGGTGTTGTCACTTTTGGGTCTTTCCATTCTGGAACTACTAATAATGTTATTGCTGAAACCGCGCAGTTGCACGGGACTATCCGAACGTTAACGCAGGAGATGAGTCTCTTAATTCAAAAACGTGTAACAGAGATAGCCCAAGGAGTGGCAGCAAGTTTTGGTATGGAAGTTGATGTAAACCTTAAGCAGGGTGGTTATTTACCTGTAGAAAATAATCCTGAACTAGCAAGTGAACTTATGGATTTCTTTAGAAACAGAGAAGCGGTTCATTTGATTGATTGTTTGCCAGCTATGACTGGAGAAGATTTTGGGTATTTGTTAAATAAAATTCCAGGAGTGATGTTCTGGTTAGGAGTTGAAACACCTTACGCTCTTCACCATCCTAAGATGAGTCCAAATGAAGCAGCTCTTCCGTTTGCGGTTAGTGAAATTTCAGCTTTCTTGAAAGAAAAAGCAAGTCATTAAAAAGGTAGCAAGTTTTTAGTCTTGCTACCTTTTTTTGTATTTGAAAAATAAAAAAAGCCGCTATTGGGAGCTAGCGGCTTAAAAAGGGAAGGACATGATTTTTCAATCATGTCCAGGAGATTTATGAAAAGGGAATAACTCCAAAAGAGCCAATTCCCAGCGGTTTGGGAGAACCGCTATTTAGGATAGATACAGTATATCGGAGAAACCTTAAAGAAACCTTAAAGTAAATTTTAAGGTTTTTGCTGAGTAAAATCTCGGTTTTGTGTTATCATAAAAGCATGGAAAAAGTACCCTTACGAAAGAGTATCATTGCTCATTTAAAACATCAAGATAGAAAAGAAAAAGCCTTGAAAGATAAGGCTTTATTAGATGAGTTGCTAGCATCTTCTGCTTATCAAAAAGCGGATACTATTGCCACTTATTTAGCTTTTGATTTTGAGTACAATACCGAATTATTGATTAAACAAGCTCAAAAAGATGGCAAAACCATTTTAGTACCAAAGACTTACCCACACGGCAAAATGATTTTTTGTCTCTATGATGTGGATAACTTGGTGAAAACATCATTTGGCTTGTGGGAACCTGCTTGTGACAAAGCTGTGGATAAGTCAGAAATCGATTTGATTCATGTGCCAGGCGTTGTTTTTAACCAAGATGGTTTTCGAATTGGATATGGAGCTGGCTATTATGACAGGTATTTAGTGGATTATAAAGGCAAAACAATCAGTACGATTTATGAGTGTCAGAAAGTAGAGTTTCAGCCAGACAGTCATGATGTCGCTGTTATGGAGGTATTTAGTCGATGAAAAACGTTATTAAAAAAAGTCCAGTGACGATTTTTTTGCTGGCTCTAACGACTTTGGTTTTTATAGCCATGCAGGTAATTTATTTTGGAAATGCCACATCCAACCAAGCGATTTTTAATGCTGGTGGAATGTGTGGAGCTTATGTTAGCCTATTTCCAAGCCAATTATGGCGTTTGGTAACTCCGATTTTTGTGCACATTGGATGGGAACATTTTTTCTTTAATATGTTGACGCTTTATTTTGTCGGACAATTGGCAGAGCAAATTTGGGGACATCATAAGTTTTTAGCTTTGTATGTTTTATCAGGGATTGTTGGGAATATCTTTACGCTTTTCTTTACGCCAAACGTGATTGCTGCGGGGGCTTCAACATCGCTTTTCGGTGTTTTTGCGGCGATTATGGTTGCTGGGTATTTTGGAAGAAATCCTTATTTGAAAGAACTTGGTAGAAATTATCAAGCTTTGATTATTGTGAATTTGATTTTTAATTTATTTACTCCAAGTATTGGGATTGCTGGTCATATTGGTGGTCTTGTGGGGGGTGTCTTATGTGCCATCTTTTTACCAACGCTTGTGGAGAAAGGTATGTTTAAACCATGGCAACGTTGGTTGGCGGCAGCGGCTTACGTTGGCTTAAGTCTTTTCTTGATTGTCTTGGCTTTACATTAAAGTTATAATAAAAAGTTCCTCTAGACAGTGTCTAGAGGAACTTTTTTATGTTATAGCATATTATTTAGTTTCTTTTTTAGTTGATTCAGCTTCTAATTTTTTTCCCAATTCGATAAGATATTGTTTCATATTATCTTTGATTTGTGGGTGTTCAAGGGCATAGTCAATAGAAGTTTTCATGAAGCCGAATTTATCACCGACATCATAGCGATCACCGTTAAATTGACGCGCAAAAACACGCTGTGTTTTGTTTAAAGTATCGATAGCATCTGTCAATTGGATTTCATTACCAGCTCCAGGTTTTTGAGTTTCAAGAATATTGAAGATTTCTGGAGTAAGAAGGTAGCGACCGATAATAGCAAGATCACTAGGTGCATCTTCAGGTGCAGGTTTTTCAACGAATGTTTCAACACTGTAAAGTCCGTCTTTTCCTTCGCCTTGAGGTGCGATAACACCATAAGATGAAACTTCTTCGTGTGGTACAGGCATAACAGCAATTGTTGATGCGTGTGTGTTTTCATAATCGTTAATCAATTGTTTTGTAAGTGGAACAGCTTTATCGTTGTTGATATCCATAAGGTCATCACCTAGCATAACGACGAATGGTTCGTTGCCTACAAAAGCTTTAGCTTGAAGGACAGCATCACCAAGTCCACGAGGGTGACTTTGACGGATGAAGTGAAGATTAATGGCTGTAGTGTCATTAACGAGTTTAAGAAGATCAGTTTTCCCTTTGTGTTCCAAATTGTATTCTAATTCGAAGTTTGAGTCAAAGTGGTCTTCGATAGAACGTTTTGATTTACCAGTAACAACCAAGATATCTTCAATACCTGATTTCAAGGCTTCTTCGACGATAAATTGGATGGTTGGTTTATCAACAATTGGAAGCATCTCTTTAGCGAGTGCTTTTGTAGCTGGCAAGAAACGTGTTCCAAGACCAGCAGCGGGAATAACGGCTTTTCTAACTTTTCTCATACTCATACGAGAACTCCTTTTCATAAATAAACTATGCTGAATTAAATTATATTATAATTTTAATTTTAGTGCCATTCGTTTTCTGAACGGAAGTCATTTGACATCATGCCAAGAATGCTATCACGAACGTCAGCACCTTCGTAGATGACTTTGTAGATAGCACTTGTGATTGGCATGTAAACATCCAATTCTTTGGCTAGCTCATAAGCAACTTTAGTTGTTGAAATCCCTTCGATAACCATGCCCATGTTTTTCTCGATATCTTCGAGTTTTTCACCGCGACCAAGAGCATCACCAGCTCGCCAGTTACGAGAGTGAACAGATGTTCCTGTTACGATAAGGTCTCCGACACCAGAAAGTCCGCTGTAAGTGAGAGGGTTAGCTCCCAATTTAACCCCAAGGCGCGTAATTTCAGCAAGGCCACGTGTGATGACAGCAGCCTTAGCGTTGTCACCAAAACCAAGACCGTGAAGGGCACCAGCTCCAACAGCGATGATGTTTTTTAGGGCACCAGCTGTTTCTACACCGATGATGTCAGTATTAGTGTAGAGACGGAAATAATTGTTACTAAAGAGTTTTTGAACGTATTTAGCAGCTTCGTGATCTTTTGAAGCAGCAGTGATCAAAGTAATATCTCGAACAATTGTTTCTTCAGCATGGCTTGGTCCAGAGACAACGACGATTTCAGAGCGCAATTCAGCAGGAATTTCTTCCTCAAGAATTGTTGAAAGACGTTCGTGTGTTCCAGGTTCAAGACCTTTAGAAGCGTGCATGATAACAGCTTTGTGGTCAAGTGTTTCAGCGACTTGTTTTGCAACCAAACGTGTTACTTTTGTTGGAACAACAAACAAGATAGCATCAACATCTGTAAGTGCTTCTTTTAAATCAAGTGTCGCTTTGATGTCTTCAGAGATAGTGATATCTTTGAAGTAGCGAGTATTTGTGTGTTTCGTATTTAATTCTTCGATTTGTTCTGGGATATTTCCCCATAGACAAACTTCATGTCCATTGTCGTTTAATACTTGTGCAAGAGCGGTTCCCCAAGAACCAGGCCCTAAGACAGCAACTTTTTGTCTTGTCATTTTTACTCCTCTCTTAAACGAGCAAGATTACATTTTCCATTATATCATAAGAGCAGTCTGTTTGTCTTTGTTTATTAGAAAAGGTGAGTTTTGTCATATTTTTATGGAAGCTATATTGTAGAAAAACGTCGATATGTTTTTGTAAAATAACTTGTGGTATAATGAAATGACTTAACAGGAATAGGAAAGGAAGACTTATCAGGTGATTGATTTAGAAGAGATTCTGTCTAAGATGAATCCCAATCAAAAAATCAACTACGACCGTGTCATGCAACAAATGGCAAAGCGTTGGGCGCAAGAAGAAGTAAGGCCTAAAATTCTTGTCCACGTTTGTTGTGCACCGTGTTCGACATATACTTTAGAATATTTAACGCAATATGCTGATGTGACGGTTTATTTTGCTAATTCAAATATTCACCCTAAAGATGAATATCTTCGTCGTGCTTATGTGGTGCAAAAGTTCATCTCAGAATTTAATGAAAAAACAGGCAATACTGTTGATTTCATTGAGGCACCATATGACCCATCAGAATATTTCCAAAAGGTTCATGGCTTAGAGGATGAACCTGAAGGTGGAGAACGTTGTACGGTTTGCTTTGATTATCGTTTGGATAAAGCTGCTAAAATGGCAGTTGAGCTTGGATATGATTACTTTGCCAGTGCACTAACAATCAGTCCACACAAAAATTCTCAAGTCATCAACAGTGTTGGTATTGAAGTCCAAAAAGTTTATGCGACTAAATATTTGCCAAGTGATTTCAAGAAAAACAATGGCTACCGCCGTTCAGTTGAAATGTGTGAAGAATATGATATCTACCGTCAATGTTATTGTGGCTGTGTCTTTGCAGCAAAAATCCAAGGTGTTGATTTAAATCAAATCAAAAAAGAAGCTAAGGAATTTATGGTTGGAAAAGATGGTGAAAAAGAATTCCCACACATTCGCTTTACCTTTGAAGGAAAAGAAATTTAATACGAATAGATAATTAAGGAGACAAAATGAGCAAAATTAGAGGGTTTGAATTGGTTTCACAATTCACAGATGAAACATTGCTACCAAAACGTGAAACAGCACATGCGGCTGGTTATGATTTGAAAGCGGCTGTCACAACAGAAATCGCACCTGGTGAGATTAAATTGGTGCCAACTGGTGTCAAAGCTTATATGCAAGCTGGCGAAGTGCTTTATCTTTTTGACCGCTCATCAAATCCACGTAAAAAAGGTTTGGTTTTGATTAATTCAGTTGGTGTCATTGACGGTGATTATTATGGCAATCCCGCAAATGAAGGACATATCTTTGCGCAAATGAAAAATATCACAGATGAAACTGTCGTCGTTGAAGCTGGCGAACGCATTGTTCAAGGTGTTTTCATGCCTTTCTTGGTTGCTGATGGTGACGAAGCAGACGGCGTACGTACTGGCGGATTTGGGTCAACAGGAAAATAAGGCCTTAAGGTAAGAAACTAAGCAAGGAGGTAATGAGCTATCGCTAAGAAAAAAACAACGTTTATTTGTCAGGAGTGTGGCTATCATTCTCCGAAATATTTAGGGCGTTGTCCGAACTGTTCGTCTTGGACGTCTTTTGTTGAAGAAGTTGAAGTGCAAGAGGTTAAAAATGCGCGTGTTAGTTTGATGGGTGAAAAGAGTAAGCCAACCAAGTTGAAGGATGTTAGCTCGATTAACTATTCACGTACCAAGACTGATATGGATGAATTTAACCGAGTGCTTGGTGGCGGCGTCGTGCCAGGTAGTTTGGTGCTTATTGGTGGTGACCCAGGTATCGGAAAATCAACGCTTCTTTTGCAAGTTTCGATTCAGTTAGCAGACAAAGGAACTGTTCTTTATGTGTCTGGTGAAGAATCAGCTGAGCAGATTAAATTACGTAGTGAGCGTCTTGGCGACATTGACAATGAATTCTACCTTTATGCTGAGACAAATATGCAAGCCATTCGCGCACAAATCGAGCAAATTCAACCTGATTTCTTGATTATTGACTCGATTCAAACCATTATGAGCCCTGATATTTCAGGAGTCCAAGGTTCGGTATCTCAAGTGCGTGAAGTAACAGCAGAGCTTATGCAATTGGCTAAGACCAATAATATCGCAACCTTTATCGTTGGTCATGTGACAAAGGAAGGGCAGCTTGCGGGTCCTCGTATGCTTGAACACATGGTGGACACAGTTCTTTACTTTGAAGGGGAACGTCATCATACCTTCCGTATTTTACGTGCGGTGAAAAACCGTTTCGGTTCAACTAATGAAATCGGCATTTTTGAAATGCAATCTGGTGGTCTAGTCGAAGTGCTCAATCCAAGTCAGGTCTTCTTAGAAGAACGTTTGGATGGTGCGACTGGTTCAGCTATCGTGGTAACCATGGAAGGCAGTCGTCCAATTTTGGCGGAAGTTCAAGCTTTGGTGACACCGACTGTTTTTGGAAATGCCAAACGTACGACAACGGGACTTGATTTTAACCGTGTTAGTCTTATTATGGCGGTTCTTGAAAAACGTTGTGGGCTTCTTTTGCAGAACCAAGATGCTTATCTTAAGTCAGCTGGTGGTGTTAAGCTTGATGAACCAGCGATTGATTTGGCTGTTGCGGTGGCTATTGCCTCAAGTTACAAAGAAAAGCCAACTAATCCTCAAGAAGCGTTTATCGGTGAAATTGGCTTGACTGGTGAAATTCGTCGTGTGACACGTATTGAACAACGTATCAACGAAGCGGCAAAACTTGGCTTTACCAAAGTTTACGCACCAAAGAATTCTCTATCAGGTATTGATATTCCAGATAATATTCAAGTCATTGGTGTGACAACTGTTGGTGAAGTACTCAAAAAAGTATTTGGCTAATGAAGAAAAACTGAGATGTAAGTCTCAGTTTTTTTGTATTGTGGAGTAGAAGTCTTTTTAGGCGACAAGCAAAACTAAAAATGATAAGATGAGAAAAACGCTATCATGAGCGACTCTTAAGGAGAAATTTGAATGTCTTATTTTGAAAAATTTTTAAAAACAAATCAAGCATATGCAGACTTACATGGAACGGCGCATTTGCCTCAGAAACCTAAAACGCATGTTGCTATTGTTACTTGTATGGATTCACGTCTGCATGTGGCGCATGCGCTGGGTTTGGCGCTTGGTGATGCTCATATTTTGCGGAACGCAGGCGGGCGCGTGACAGATGATACCATTCGTTCATTGGTGATTTCAGAGCAGCAACTTGGTACACGCGAGATTGTTGTTTTGCACCATACGGATTGTGGCATGCAGGGACTTAGTAATGAAGGCTTTGCAGAGCAGTTAGCGCGTGATCTAGGAGTAGAGGTGCATGGAAAAGACTTTTTGCCCTTTTCTGATGTTGAAGAAAGCGTTCGAGAGGATATTACAAAATTGCGTAATTCTCCTTTGATTCCTGATGATATTGTGATTTCTGGTGCTGTTTATGATGTGGATACTGGTCGCATTACAGAGGTTAGCATGTAATTTTGGATTTAGAGAAAAGAGGAAATGATGAGATATATCAAATTTGGTGAACGCCAGACAGAAATTTCAGAGGTTGTTTTGGGATTAATGCGTATTTCAGAAATGACAGTTGATCAAGTTGAAGCATTAATTGAATCAGCTTTAGCAGTTGGAATTAATGCCTTTGATATTGCAGATTGTTACGGGCATGGGGAATGTGAACGTATTCTTGGAGAAGTTTTGAAACGACGCCCAGATTTGCGTGAAAAAATGTGGATTCAATCAAAATGTGGCATTCGAATGGAGGAGTTTACGTACTTTGATTTTTCAAAAGAACATATCCTTAAAGCTGTAGATGGCATTTTGGAGCGTCTTAATATTGATTACATTGATTCACTATTGCTTCATCGTCCAGATGCTCTGATGGAACCTGAAGAAATAGCAGAGGCTTTTAATCTGTTAAAGGCACAAGGCAAGGTTATCGATTTTGGAGTATCGAATCAGAATCCGATGATGATGGAATTGATTAAAAAGGATGTTAAGCAACCTTTGGTAGCTAATCAATTGCAATTGAGCGCAGCTTTTAGCCCAGGTTTTAATGCTGGTTTTCATGTTAATATGAATCAAGAAGCAGGTATTGTTCGTGATAGTAGTATTTTTGAATATTGTCGCTTAAACGATGTAGTTATTCAAGCCTGGTCAGTGCTTCAGTTCGATTATTTTGGTGGTGTTTTCTTGGGTTCTGAAAAATACCCAGAATTGAATCGCGTTTTGGAACGTTTGGCAGAAAAATATCAAGTGACACCATCAGCGATTGCTATTGCTTGGGTCTTGCGTTATCCTGCTCAAATGCAAGCTGTTATCGGAACCACTAAGGCAGTACGAGTGGCAGAGGCAGCTAAGGCTACAGAGTTTGTATTGACACGAAAAGAGTGGTATGAGATTTACTTGGCTGCAGGAAATGATTTGCCATAGTAACTAAACTTGTGGATAATTTTTGATCTGAATTGCTTAAAAGGGTTGTAGGTAGAGAAATAAGGGGAAAGGTTATGCGAAGATTTGAAATCAAACAAAAGTTATGGTCACTAGCTGGAAAGTTTGATATTTTTGATGAAGATAAGCAGCTAGCCTATCATGTTCAAGGGTCCTTGTTAAAATTATTTAAAGAATTTACGATTTCTGATAGTCAAGGCAAAACCGTCAGTCATATCAAACAAGGTTTCAGTTTTCCTTTCCAGCGTTTTACGGTGACTTTTGCAGATGGTAAGGAAATCACGATTCAAAGACGTTTTTCGTTATTAAAAGCTAAATATGATATCTCTGATTTTGGACTAGAGGTGTCAGGTGATATCTGGAATATGAATTTTAGCTTGCTTAATCAAGGACGCGAAGTGGCTAATATTCGCCAACAATGGTTTAGATTTCCTTCAACCTATCAAGTAGAAATTTACGACGATTCCCTTTCAGATTTGGTCATTTCTTTAGTGATTGCTATTGATTATGTGAAGGAAAAAGAATCGAGTGCAGGCAGCGCAGCATCAAGTTAAAACCCGATTGATCAAAATCTCAAATATAAGAAGGAATTCAGCTGTTTTTCAGCTGAATTTTTTGTTCCAATACTCAAGATTGTGCTATAATAGAAACGATTGAAATTTAACAGGAGACGAAAATGCCTAAGAAAATTCGCGTGCGTTATGCACCAAGTCCAACAGGACTTTTACACATCGGAAATGCGCGTACAGCGCTCTTTAATTATCTTTACGCTCGTCACCATGGTGGTGATTTTGTAATCCGTATCGAAGATACTGACCGTAAACGTCATGTCGAAGACGGTGAACGTTCACAATTGGAAAACCTGAAATGGTTGGGAATGGATTGGGACGAAAGCCCACAAACTCACGAAAAATATCGCCAATCAGAACGTTTGGACATCTACCAAAAATACATTGACCAATTGTTGGCTGAAGGTAAAGCTTATAAATCATACGTTACTGAAGAAGAACTAGCTGCAGAACGTGAACGCCAAGAAGCTGCTGGTGAAACACCTCGTTACATCAACGAATTCCTTGGTATGTCTGAAGAAGAAAAAGCTGCTTATATTGCAGAACGTGAAGCAAAAGGAATCATCCCTACTGTACGTTTGGCTGTTAACGAATCAGGTATCTACAAATGGCATGATATCGTTAAAGGCGACATCGAATTTGAAGGTGGAAACGTCGGTGGTGACTGGGTTATCCAGAAAAAAGATGGTTACCCAACATACAACTTTGCCGTTGTTATCGATGACCACTTGATGGAAATCTCTCACGTTATCCGTGGTGATGACCACATCGCAAACACACCAAAACAATTGATGGTTTACGAAGCACTTGGTTGGGAAGCACCAGAATTCGGTCACATGACATTGATTATCAACTCTGAAACTGGTAAAAAATTGTCAAAACGTGACACAAACACTCTTCAATTCATCGAAGACTACCGTAAAAAAGGTTACATGCCAGAAGCAGTATTCAACTTTATCGCTCTTCTTGGTTGGAACCCTGGTGGTGAAGATGAAATCTTCTCACGTGAAGAATTGATCAAACTCTTTGATGAACACCGTTTGAGTAAATCTCCAGCTGCATTTGACCAAAAGAAAATGGACTGGATGAGCAACGAATACATCAAGAATGCAGATTTCGATACAGTCTTTGCAATGGCTAAACCATTCTTGGAAGAAGCTGGTCGTTTGACTGACAAAGCTGAAAAATTGGTTGAACTTTACAAACCACAAATGAAATCTGTTGATGAAATCCTTCCATTGACTGACTTGTTCTTTGAAGATTTCCCAGAATTGACAGAAGCTGAAAAAGAATTCATGGCTGGTGAAACAGTTCCAACAGTTCTTGAAGCTTTCAAAGCTAAATTGGAAGCAATGAGTGACGAAGATTTCAAATCAGAAAACATCTTCCCACAAATCAAAGCTGTTCAAAAAGAAACTGGTATTAAAGGTAAAAACCTATTCATGCCAATCCGTATCGCCGTTTCAGGTGAAATGCACGGTCCAGAACTTCCAGATACTATCTACCTTCTTGGTCGTGAAAAATCAATCGAACACATCGAAAACATGCTTAACAACTTGAAATAATATCAATAAAAGTCTGAGATGAATGTCTCAGGCTTTTTATATTTTCCTTTAGACGGTATGTCAGAAAAAGACGCTGTTATTTTAGAGTAAATCAAGCAAATGTATTAAGTTGTATTTTTATCTAAAATTATGAATTTTTAGAAAGATTTTAATTGCTTGTGAAAAACGTTTTCTTTGCAGTTACCTATTCTAAAGTCATTTACTTCTTGTTATAATAAGCTTTAAAATTTTGTTATTTATAAGTTAAGAGGAGTTACATGAAAAAAGACTATTCTATCTTTTTCGTCCCAGGAATTATTCTTGTGGGCGCTGTTATGCGTATCCCATTTACGACAATTCCGACTGTCCTTAGCTATGTTGCGGATGGTTTAGGAGTTTCAGTCAATTCTTTGGGTGTTTTGACAAGTATTCCGTTGATTATGTTTGCCTTTTGTTCATCTTTGGCACCACGTTTAGCGGATAAGTTTGGACTTGAAAAATTATTCACCATGGTTCTGATTGCCATGTTTATCGGTTCAAGCATGCGCGTGCTTAACCTTCCAAGTCTTTACATCGGAACAATGATTATCGGTATCAGCATTGCCATGATGAACGTTTTGTTCCCAAGTATCATTTTGGCAAACCAACCATTCCGTATCGGATTGTTGACAACGATTTATACAACAGCTATGGGGCTTTCATCATCAATTGCCGCTTCAGTTGCTGTTCCGATTGTTAAAGCAACATCTTGGAAAGGTCTGATTCTGATTCTTAGCTTCTTGATTTTGGTAGCTTTGGCAGTTTGGTTCCCAAATACTTTCCACAATCACATGACAGAGCAAGATGAAGAAAAACGTTCATCATCACTTTGGAAAAATAAATCCGCTATCGCGCTTCTTGTCTTTGGTGGTTTGCAATCTCTTCTTTTCTACACAGGAATGACATGGTTGCCAACAATGGCTAGCCAAGCTGGTCTTTCAAGCGAAGCAGCAGGTATCTTAGCTTCAATTTATTCATTGATTAGCTTGCCGTTTTCATTGACAATCCCAACTTTGACAACAAATCTTTCAAGTAAAAACCGTAAAACTATGCTTGCGATTGTGTCAGCTTGTGCCATTGTAGGTACAGGAATGCTTCTCTTCCAAACAAGCAGCTTTGCTTATTGGTTGACAGTTAATATTTTAATCGGTATTGCTGTTAGTGCTTTGTTCCCATACTTGCTTGTGACATTCTCAATGAAATCACACACACCAAGTCAAACAGCACAATTGTCTGGTATGGTGCAATCAGGTGGTTACTTCCTAGCAGCCTTTGGACCAACACTTTTTGGTTTTAGTTTTAACCTCTTTGGTTCATGGACAGTAGCGGCACTTTGCTTGTTCATCTGTACAATTGTGATGACAGCAGCTTTGTTCTACACAGAACGCTTTGAAAAAATTCAATAATAGATGAAAAACATTAGTTCCCTAGCTTTTGCTGGGGAGTTTTTTTGCATAAAATTGTTCTAATTTTTGAATATAACGAGTTATAATGTTTTTTTATAACAAAATGTGATAGCTACAAATGTTGATATATCAATGATTTTAGAATTTTAAAACAAAAAAATAGAATTTTCTGATATTTTTTGTTTATTTCAGAAGAAGCAAGTGATATAATATCAGTCATAATCTCACATTGAATTGTGTGAAAAATTTAAATATTCCAAAAAGGGGTACGTTATGAATAAAAGAGGAAAATGGATTTTAAGTGCTGGTGTTGTGCTACTATCTGCATCAGTGCTTGCAGCTTGTGGTAATGGTAAATCTTCAAGCTCTGCAACGTCAACTTACAACTATGTCTACAATTCTGAACCAGTTTCACTTGATTATATTAAGATGAACCAATCTGGTACAAGTAACATTACAGCAAATCTTATTGATGGTTTGATGGAAAATGACCAGTATGGCGACTTGATTCCGTCACTTGCAAAAGATTGGAAAGTGTCAGCTGATGGTTTGACTTACACTTATACAATTCGTGATGATGCCAAATGGTATACTGCTGATGGTGAAGAATATGCGGATGTAACAGCGGAAGATTTTGTTACAGGTCTCAAACACGCTGCAGATGTTGAATCAGAAGCTCTTTATATTGTGCAAGATTCAATTAAAGGTTTGCAGGATTATATCGATGGCAAGACAAAAGACTTCTCAACAGTTGGTGTTAAAGCAGTTGATGACCATACTGTCCAATATACGCTGAATGCCCCTGAATCATATTGGAATTCTAAATTAACTTACGGTATTATGTGTCCAGTAAATGCGGACTTCTTAAAATCAAAAGGTAATGATTTTGGTAAACAAACTGACCCAGAATCATTGCTTTATAACGGTCCATACTTACTAAAATCAATTACAGCCAAATCTTCAATGGAATTTGAAAAGAACCCGAATTATTGGGATGCTGACAACGTCCATATCGATGATGTTAAGTTGACTTATTTTGACGGTTCAGACCAAGATTCACTCTTTAATAATTTTGATGAAGGTTCATATACAAGTGCAGCCTTGTATCCATCATCTCCAAGCTATAAAACAGCAGAAAAGAAATATAGTGATAATATTATTTATGCTCAACAAGATGCTTCAACATTTATGATTTACTTCAATTTAAATCGTACTTTGCATAATTTATCAGATAAAACAGATGCGCAATTATCTGATTCTAATAAAGCTATGAACAATAAAGACTTCCGTCAAGCAGTGACATTTGCATTTGACCGTGGTTCATGGAATGCTCAAACTGCAGGTGAAGAAGCCAAAAATAAAGCATTGCGCAATAGCTTGGTACCACCAGCATTTGTTCAAGTTGATGGTAAAGAATTTGGTGATGTTGTTAAAAGTGACCTAGCATCTTATGGTGATGAGTGGAAAGATGTCGACCTTACAGATGCTCAAGATGGTTTGTATAACCCAGATAAAGCAAAAGCAGAATTTGCTAAAGCCAAATCAGCTCTTGAATCAGAAGGCGTCAGCTTCCCAATCCAACTTGATTTCCCAGTTGCTCAAACTGACAACGATTCTGTACAACGTGCACAATCATTAAAACAGTCAGTTGAATCTAATCTCGGTAAAGAAAATGTAGTGATTAACCTTAAACAAGTCACAGAAGATGAGTACTTATCAGCAACTTATCAAGCAGAAAGTCCTGAGCAAAATGATTATGACCTAGGCTTCTCAGGCTGGTCACCAGACTATTCTGATCCATCTTCATATCTTGATATCTTTGGTACAGGTAAGACAGCGGCAATGACATATCGTCTTGGTATTTCTTCAGATAATGACGCCTTGATTAAATCTACTGGTCTTGATCAATATCAAAGCTTGCTTGATGAAGCAAATGCTCTTAAAGATTCAGATCAGGTTGATCAGCGTTATGAAACATACGCAAAAGCTCAAGCATGGTTGACAGACAGTGCATTAGCTATTCCAACAGTTACTAATGGTGCTCGTCCACAAGTGACAAGAGTAAAACCATTTTCAAGAGCTTGGTCATATGTTGGTATTAAAGGTGGAACTTATCAATATAAATATCTAAAACTCCAAGATAAACCTGTAACAGCTAAAGAATATGAAAAAGCTCGTAATAAATGGCTTAATGATAAAGAAAAAGCCAATGAAAAGGCTGCAAAAGAATTAGCTAAACACGTAGAAAAATAATGAATGTTCCAAAAGGACTTTCTCTTTGGAGAGAGTTCTTTTGAACTTTTGAGGAAAAGTATGAAAAAATATGTTTTTAATCGAATATTAAGATCCTTAGTTTCTATATTCTTGGTGACAACATTATCATATGCGATTGTGTTTTCGCTTGTTCCACGAAAACTAATTTTCAAGCAAGACCCTAATTACACCAAAATCGCTGTCACACATGATAAAAAAGTTGACTATGAGAACACTGTTTATGAGCGCATGGGTTATATCGACTACCTTAATACTAAAGAACTTGTAAATGGTAGCAAAAAAATCGACAAATCGGTGACTGACAAGGGAACAGTAGCTGATAAGCAATTGTATCAAAACTATCTTGATTCTATTTCTGGCAAATGGAAGTTAGAAAAATTTGATTCTGGAAAATATTTTGCAACACGTGAAATTCCAATTTATGAACGTCTTTGGAAATTTTATTCTAATTTGATTGTGATTGATCATCCGTGGAAAATTAATGATCCAGAAAATCCAAAATTAGAGCGCTATATCCGTTTTGAAAATGATCCCGCCGTTGGACCAGCGCTTGTTGGATCAGGGACACAGCATAAATATCTCATTTATTTTAATAGCAAGTTCCCATTTATTCATCAAAATATTATTACTTTCAATTTAGGTATTTCATATCCAAGCTTTGCTAATATTCCTGTATTACAGGTTATCACTCAGGGCCAAGGGAAAACTTTAGCACAAGAAGTGACATTCCCAACAGGAGTAACTAAAGTATCATCAGTCGATATTTATACGCGTTCATATAAATCACCAAGTAAGGCTGATGCTCGTGATATTGCAAATTATGGTAAGGGAGATGCCTACACTGCCACTCAAAATAATTACACCGAACCTTCAATGATTTCAAATTCATTGAAAGCAGGTATTGTCGGAATTTTAATTGCCTATGCTCTTGGTTTGCCAATTGGTCTTTTAATGGCACGTTATAAAGATGGTATCTTTGACCGCTTTTCAACAGCAACTGTCACTTTCATGCTGGCTATGCCAAGTATTGCTACTATTTACGTGATTCGTTTTATTGGTGCTAATGTGTTTGGCCTACCAGATACATTTCCATTATTAGGTGCTGGAGATATACGTTCTTACGTAATGCCTGCTATCATTTTGGGAATTTTGAGTACACCAGGTATTGTAGTTTGGTTCCGTCGCTATTTGGTGGATTTGCAAGGTAGTGATTTTGTTCGATTTGCGCGTGCAAAAGGTTTGTCTGAAACAGAAATCTGTCAAGATCATTTGTTTAAACATGCTATGGTTCCAATTGTGAATGGCATTCCTGGAGCAATCGTGGGAACTATTGCTGGGGCAACTCTGACTGAGAAAATTTTTGCTTTTCCAGGTATGGGGAAAATGTTGATTGATGCTATTGCTTCTGCTAATAATACAATGGTTATCGGCTTAGTATTTATTTTTGCGGTCTTAGCAATTTTTGCACTTCTTGTAGGAGATATTTTGATGACTGTTCTTGACCCACGTATAAAACTATCATCAAAAGGAGGTAAGTGATGACTAATATAGACAAAAGTAAATTTGAATTTGTTGAGTTAGATAGTAGTGCCTCTGAAGTTATTGATACACCGACTTATTCATATTGGAAATCAGTTTTTAGACAATTCTTTTCTAAAAAGTCGACAATAGCAATGCTTATTTTGCTAATTGCTATTCTTCTGATGAGTTTTATCTATCCAATGTTTTCAAATTTTGATTTCAATGATGTCAGTGATATTAACGATTTTTCAAAACGCTATGTTTGGCCAAATAGTCAGTATTGGTTTGGTACGGATAAGAATGGTCAGTCGCTGTTTGATGGTGTTTGGTACGGTGCTAGAAATTCTATATTGATTTCGGTTATTGCTACTATTATTAATATGGTTATTGGGCTTGTAGTAGGACTACTTTGGGGGATTTCTAAAGCAGTCGATAAAATCATGATTGAAATTTATAACGTTATTTCAAATCTTCCATTTATCTTAATCGTTATGATTTTAACGTATTCTCTAGGTTCAGGATTTTGGAATTTGATTTTGGCATTTTGTATTACAGGTTGGGTTGGTATTGCTTACTCTATTCGTGTTCAAGTGATGCGTTATCGTGATTTGGAATACAATCTTGCTAGTCGTACTTTAGGAACACCAACTATAAAAATTGCGACCAAAAACCTTTTACCCCAATTAGTCTCTGTTATTGTTACTATGGTTTCTCAGATGTTGCCATCATACATTTCATATGAAGCCTTCTTATCTGCTTTTGGTATTGGACTTCCAGTCACTGAACCAAGTCTAGGCCGTTTGATTTCAAATTATTCTTCTAATTTGACAACAAATGCTTATCTTTTCTGGATTCCATTAGCAACGCTCATTTTAGTATCGCTTCCTCTCTATATTGTTGGGCAAAATCTTGCTGATGCTAGCGATCCACGTACGCATAGATAGGAGTAAGTATGACTGATAAAAATAAAGTTTTAAGTGTTCGAGATATGGTTGTTGAATTTGAAGTTCGAGATCGTATTTTAACAGCTATTCGTAATATTTCAATTGATCTTTATGAAGGTGAAGTTCTTGCTGTTGTAGGTGAGTCTGGTAGTGGAAAATCAGTCCTAACGAAAACATTCACAGGAATGTTGGAATCAAATGGACGTATCGCTAAGGGCTCTATTAATTATCGCGGTCAAGATTTAACAAAAATTAAGTCAAATTCAGAATGGGGAAAAATTCGTGGTGGTAAGATTGCGACAATTTTCCAAGATCCAATGACGAGTCTTGATCCAATTCAAACGATTGGTAGCCAAATTACAGAAGCTATTATCAAACATCAAGGAGCAAGTAAGAGTGAAGCTAAGGAACTAGCAATTGATTATATGAAAAAAGTAGGCATTCCTGAAGCAAAGAAACGTTTTAATGAATATCCATTTCAGTATTCAGGTGGGATGCGTCAACGTATTGTCATTGCGATTGCTTTGGCTTGTAAGCCAGATATCTTGATTTGTGACGAGCCTACGACTGCCCTTGATGTAACAATTCAGGCTCAAATTATTAATCTTTTAAAGGAGTTGCAAAGAGAATATAATTTCACAACTATTTTTATCACACACGATTTAGGTGTGGTTGCAAGTATTGCTGATAAGGTAGCTGTCATGTATGCGGGTGATATTGTTGAGTATGGAACAGTTGAAGAGATTTTTTATGATCCTAAACATCCTTATACTTGGAGTTTATTATCAAGCCTTCCTCAATTGGCTGATGACAATGGTGTTCTCTTTTCGATTCCAGGGACACCGCCTTCATTGTATACACCTATTAAAGGTGACGCTTTTGCTCCTCGTTCTCGCTATGCAATGAAAATTGATTTTGAAGAGGATGTTCCTAAATTTCCTGTAACCGAAACTCACTGGGCAAAAACATGGTTACTTCATCCAGATGCACCGAAGGTTGAAAAACCAGAGGTCATTCAAAATCTACATCAAAAGATTTCTCGAAAAATGATTAACTTGGAGGAAGGAAATGACTGAAAAATTAGTTGAAGTAAAAAATTTGGAAATTTCCTTTGGTGAAGGAAAAAAGAAATTTGTTGCGGTTAAAAATGCAAATTTTTTCATCAATAAAGGTGAGACTTTCTCATTAGTTGGTGAATCAGGTTCGGGGAAAACAACCATCGGTCGTGCTATCATCGGATTGAATGAGACAAGTAATGGCGACATTTTATATGCTGGTAAACGTATTAACGGTAAGAAAACATCTGCTGAACATAATGATTTGATTTCCAAAATTCAAATGATTTTCCAAGATCCAGCAGCTAGTTTAAATGAGCGAGCAACCGTTGATTATATTATTTCGGAGGGCTTATATAATTTTCATCATTTTGAAGATGATGCTGATCGAAAACGTAAAGTAGCAGAGATGATGACTGAGGTAGGATTATTGCCAGAGCATTTGACACGTTATCCACATGAATTTTCAGGGGGACAACGTCAGCGTATTGGAATTGCGCGTGCTTTGGTCATGGATCCTGAATTTATCATTGCAGATGAACCAATCTCAGCTTTAGATGTCTCAGTGCGTGCTCAAGTATTAAATCTTTTGAAACGCATCCAGAGGGAAAAAGGCTTAACCTATCTCTTTATCGCACATGATTTGTCTGTAGTTCGTTTTATTTCAGATCGTATTGCGGTTATCCATAAAGGTGTTATTGTTGAAGTAGCGGAGACAGAAGAGCTATTTAATAATCCAATCCATCCTTATACACGTTCATTACTTTCAGCGGTTCCAATTCCAGATCCTATTCTTGAACGTCAAAAAGAATTAATTGTGTATGATCCAAGTCAACACGATTACTCAACAGATAAACCTGAGATGGTGGAAATTCGCCCAAATCATTTTGTCTGGGCAAATAAAGTTGAACTATCTGACTACCAAAAACGACTAAATAAATAATAAACCTATTTATAGGTTTATTATTTTGCATAAAATCGCTGAATATTTGTATATATACTGTATATTTGTTATAAAATCATAAAAAATTAAGCTTTTTTGAAAAAATATTCAAAAAAGTGTTGACAGGATTGTTTTTGGTATGTATAATTATACACATAAAGTTGATAAAAACACAAAATAAGAAAAGAGAGTAGTCCTATGTCAAAAGAAAAAGTTATCCTTGCGTACTCTGGTGGTCTTGATACTTCAGTTGCCATTACTTGGCTTATGAAAGATTATGATGTCGTTGCCGTTTGTATGGACGTCGGCGAAGGTAAAGACCTTGATTTTATTCATGATAAAGC
>AUXO015534439.1_pt1 | contig 30113 bp, 29 predicted proteins | sample 768731 | NCBI WGS metagenome assembly AUXO01 (sample SAMN02715735, study PRJNA202380) | gut metagenome | biome: sheep rumen | host: Ovis aries | place: New Zealand: Palmerston North
ATGCAGATGTAGTATATCGGTATTATGTGGCCTTCCCAAGGCTAAGAGGCGGGTTCGACTCCCGTCATCTGCTTTTTATGAGGACATTTATAGAAAAACTTCTTGAATATGCAAATGACGGAGAGGGAATAGTATTTAACGAGAACTATGATGTGAAGAATCAATTCTTTACAAAAGTTTGTGTGGCAAAAAAATATAATTTCTATCCAAAACTTGTATCGCTTTTTGAAAATGATTGCAAAGGACTTAAAGAAAGACTCGGTGAATCTTGGTATAAAAATCCTATCGCAAGATACATGTTGTATAGAAAGTATAATCTAAAAGATATCAGACAAAAGTGCGATAATTTTCCTATCTCAGAGTGTGACTCGTCAGAATATTCAATGAGATGCATTTTCAAAGTTGACGAGAAAAAGAATCTTATGAAAGAGAGACCATGGCTCACTATTGAAAAGAATGGTAGAGTGACTTTTTTTGCTGATACTATGACACCAGCATGGACGATACTTAGGTCGTTAATTGAATATTGCGTTATGGTAGATAGAGGGGAGATCTTTGAAGACGACTCCTATGAAGATTTGGCTGGACATAAGATTTTTAACTTTAAAGTTCCAGAAGATGAATTAAATATCATCACGTCAAGACTAGCAAAAACTATTGGGACATCAAGTTATGAGGCAGCACTTTGTGATTACATTTTGGAAAATATAAATGTGCTTATAGAGCTTTTTACAAAGTATCTTGGTAGCACAAAAGATTTGTATGATTTTATAGAGCTTACACACTCTGGAAGCGGTTGCAATTTTACTATAGTGCCAAGAGAACTTTTGAATAGAAGTAGGGATCCGTATATTAATAGAAAGATAGCACCTGATATAGAATTGCCAAATGCTGGTAGGCTTTGGGATATCGTTGATATACCTATATTTCTTGCACATAGATGGTATATGTCTAATTATGATGTAGATATTAATGTCAATAAGTATATAGAAAAGTATGATATAGACTTGAAGATACTTGCTAAATTTAAAAAAGATAATAAAGAAGTCAAGAATTTAAAACAATGGCTTTCGTATTATTTTGACAAAGGTGGATATGATGCATTTATAGAAGATTATAGCTTTATGCCTTTTGTCTATACAAAAGATAGTGAAGAAAATAAACTACTTGAATCACTTTCAAACTGTGATAGAAGTTATAGTAAAAAGTATGGATTCCCAAAAGAACTTTTTAAAGGGCATCTGTATAAGTATGATTTTGCTGATGGTATAGAAAAAGCAAGACCATATGCTATCTATAAGGCTGATTCTGTAGAAGAAGATTTTCCTCTTATAGGTTATGTCAATGGCGTAGACGATTTTAAAGAATTATTTAAGATATTTAAAGAAACATCTAAAGGAAGAAAGGAGATATTGTTATGAAGACACAATTAGTTATAATGGCAGCTGGCATAGGTTCAAGATTTGGAGAAGGTATAAAACAACTTACTCCGCTTGGTCCAAATGGGGAAATTATAATGGACTATAGTATAAGTTCTGCAATAAAGGCTGGATTTGATGAAGTTGTAATTATAATAAGAAAAGAAATAGAAAAAGATTTTATAGATATAATTGGCAGTCGCCTTGAGAAAAAAGTAAAGTGTAGATATGCCTATCAAGAGTTAGATATGCTTCCAGGAAACTTTAAGGCTCCAGCTGATAGAAAAAAACCATATGGGACTGCTCATGCTATATATTGCGCAAAAGATGTTATTGATTCACCTTTTGTAGTTATAAATGCTGATGATTATTATGGTGATGAAGGTTTTAAGAAGATACATGAGCATTTGATAAATCATGCAGGAGCTTGCACAGGACAATGTCCAGCTTGTGACCACAGACTTCGGATGAGCATGGCAGGGTATAAGATTGGCAATACATTATCAGAAAATGGCACAGTGACTCGTGGCATATGCAAAGCTGATGAAAATGGTTTTTTAACAGATGTAGTAGAGACATATGAGATAAGTAAGAAATCAGATGGAAGAATTACAGGAGAAGATGACAATAAAAATGAGGTTGTAATAAGTGAAGATTCACTTGTATCAATGAATATGTTTGGTCTTCCATATGAATTTGTTCTTTGTCTTGAAAAGAAACTAGTTGAGTTTTTGGAAAAGAATAATAGTAATATTAAGTCAGAGTTCTTACTTCCTACAGTAGTAAATGAGATTATAAAAGAAGGAAATGGCACAGTGCATGTGCTCCCTGTAAGTGATAGATGGTATGGTGTCACATATGCATCTGATAAAGAGTATGTAAGGAATGCGTTAAAAGATATAAAACTATAATCTATGCATGGCAAAACTCGAAAAAAAGATGATAATACAGATGAATTAATTATAAGCGATCTTGGTGTCAATAAAGAATCAAAATCTAAAAGATCAAGAATTTTTAATCCTAATACTTTTAATTTTAATATCAAATTTTTTGCAATAGCTGTCCTCCTAGTAATTGTTATAGCGACAGCTTTTTTTGCTATACGATTTATGAGTTTCAATTCTATGGTTATGATTTGGAGAACGAATTTAACCAGAGGTTCTGACAATGTTAATAACAAAAGCGTAGAGTATAAAAGCTTTCGTGAAGGACTTGTCCGTATATCTAATGATGGCGTGACCTATGTGGATAAAAACGGCAATATAAATTGGACTATATCTTACAATATAAAAGAACCTATATATTCATCAAGTGGCAAGTATTTTTCTATAGCTGATAAAAATGGTAATAACTTTTATATATTTGGAGAAAAAGGAGTTACCGGATCAAATACAACAACAAACCCTATAATTAAGACATCCATGTCAGATGAAGGGGTACTCTATGTTATGCAAAGTGATGACAATAATAGTTTCATAAATGTCTTCAGGTCAAATGGCGATATTATAGATTTGAGTATAAAAACCAATCTAACTGAAGATGGTATGCCTATAGATATAAGTACATCAAAAAGTGGAGAAGAATTATCTGTTGCCTATGTATGTCTTGATGAAGATGTTATATACACTAAGGCTACATATTATAATTTTGCTGATGCTGGGGAAAATGCAGGTGCTAAAAGAATAGTTGGAGAGTTTACTGAAGAGTTTAACGGCAAGTTTATCGCCAGAGTCCATCATTTTAATGATAAAAAATCGATAATTGTGTATGATGGAGGTATGTACTATGTGTCGACTGATGACCCTGCGAGTCCTCGCATAGTAAATCGCATAGAGTTAAAAGAAAATATATCATCTATATCTTATAATGACAGATACTTTGCTATGATTTATGATGATAACAAGCTTTCTGTGTATGATGATGATGGAAAAGAGCTCTGTGATAGAGAGATAGACTTTGAATACACCAATTTTTATATAAATGATGATTATGTAATATTTTTAGATGAAAGAAGAGTGGTAATCTGCGATTCACGTGGTAGAATCATTTTTGACAAAGAACTTAGTGCCTATGTAGAATATGTAGCGAAAAAAAAGAACCTTTTCTTCACAGAGTTACTTGTGGGACTCACTGATAGCATAGAGTGCGTAAGATTCTATTGATCAACTAGTTTTGCTAATGTCACACCATCACCGCCTTCATCAAAGTTACCGCTCCGATATTCTTTTATGACTTTAGACTTTCTACAAAACTCATTTATGGTCTTCTTAAGTGCACCAGTACCTCTACCATGTATGATTCGGACTTCAGGTATGTGAGCTATATATGCATCATCAATATATTTATCGAGTTCAATTATAGCTTCATCTGTAGTTTTTCCTATAAGATTGATTTCACTTCCAACTGTATGAGATTTTTCGTATTTAATTTTAGAAGAACCTGATTTATTATAGGTTCTTTTTATATTTACACCATCTACTTTTATATCGTGACTTTCTATAAGTTCGAGGTCTCGAAGATTAACTTGTGTTCTAAGGATGCCGATTCGCACAAATAAATTATAGTCTTTGTCTGGTAGAGATTCGACGATACCTTCAGCATTTAATGACAGCACTTTGACATTTGCTCCGAGCTTTATTTTTTTAGCAGAAAGTGGTCTTGCTGGGCCTTTTACCTTTTCTATCAGGCTTTCTGATGAGAGGTTTAGTGCATGGGTGAGTTTAGTTCTTTCGCTTATTGCATAAGTCATGTCACCATCATTTGCTTTTATACTTTTTATGGTTTCGTCAGCAACTTTTTTTGCATCATAAAGTATGTCATGTGCCTTTTCTTTAGCTTGGCGGATGATGGAGTTAGCACGTTCGTTTAAACCTTTTTCTTGTCTCTTTACTTTGTCTCTTAAACTTTCTATTTCTGCCTTGTATTTATCAATAGTTTCTTTTTCTTTTTCAATAGTAAGTCTATTTTCTTCGAGGCTTGCTACAAGGTCTTCAAATTTTATATCATTTGTATCTACAAGACTCTTCGCATTTTCAATTATTTTATTGCTTAGACCGAGTTTTTCAGATATTTGGAAAGCATTTGATTTGCCTGGGATACCAATTAGAAGTTTGTATGTTGGTTTAAGTGTTTCCACATCAAATTCAAAAGCGCCATTTTTGACATTTTCTTTTGTGAGAGCAAAATGTTTTAGCTCGGGATAGTGAGTTGTCGCTATTACGTGAGTTCCTTTATTTTGTAGATATTCAAGTATTGATATGGCAAGATTTGCTCCTTCTATAGGATCTGTGCCTGTACATATCTCATCAAGTAGTATAAGAGATCTTGGAGTAGAATTGTTGATGATTGATACGATATTGGTCATATGCGATGAAAAAGTGGATAAACTTTGTTCTATACTTTGTTCGTCGCCTATGTCTGCAAAAATTTTATCATACATAGCAACTTTTGAGTTTTCTTTTGCAGGGATGAAAAGTCCAGAGAGAGCCATAAGCTCAATGATACCAACTGTCTTAAGGGATACAGTCTTTCCGCCGGTATTTGGACCAGTGATAATGAGTATATCAAAATCTAAACCAAGACTTATATTTAGTGGAACCATTACACTAGCGTTAATTAGGGGATGTCTTGCGTCGACAAGATTTATAGTGCCATCTTCATCAAGAATCGGACGAGAAGATTTTGTGCTATATGCATATGATGCTTTTGCAAATATAAAATCAAGTTTTAAAATATTTTTGTAATTTGCTTTAAGTATATCGGTATATGGTATAAGAGAAAGAGATAGCTCATACAAAATTTTTGATATCTCAAGCTCTTCACGAGCTTCATTTTCAGCAATTTCATTGTTGACACTAATTATTTCTTTTGGCTCGATAAATATAGTGAATTGGCTCTCTGAGATAGAGTGTATAGTGCCATCAACTTTATTTTTATATTCTGACTTGACTGGCAGACATATGGCATTGTCTTTATATGCAAGGACTTGATCTTGAAGAAAATTACTGTATGTAGATAGAAGACGATTGCTTGTAGTGTGAAGTTTTTCTTCAAGAATTCTTTTCTTTCTTCTTATTTCTTGAAGAATTGATGAAGCGTTATCGGAGATTTCATTTTCGGATATGATGATTCTTTTGATTTGCCTATTGATATCAATAAGTGGGTCAAGGGCATCAAAATATGTGTCAATAACAGATGGTATGCTTTTCGATTTTTGATACTTTATCAAGTCTTCAGCAATACTAAGGAGAAAGGATATGTTTAATAGTTCCTTTTGAGATAGAGTTGCACTTTTTTGTAAACGAATGATGCTTTCATCTATATTTTTTATATTTTTAATATGAGGACCTTCGCCACTTCTAAGATATGAAAAAGCTGCATCAACTTCATCTATGGCTTTATTTAGCAAATCTTTATCAGCTATCATCTTAAGGCTTAAGATCATAGATTTTGCGTCATCCAAATTAGCATATTCGGAAATTTTAGGTAAGATTTTATTAAATTCTAGAATTTCATATATGTTTTTCATATGTATATTATAACATAAGATATTAATTTTCGTAAACGAGTTTTCTTAAGAGATTGATATATTATTAATATATGATAAAATATATAGTATGAAGTATTATGGCGTGAAAGAAATAGATAAGTATGGCTTTGTGAAAGCATTTGCAGTTCCAAAAGACATTGCAAGATGGAGGATTTATTCTCATGATATAAAGTCAGGTATGGAAGACCTTAAGTATTATAATGATTTAGCCAATGACTTTGGAATAACTCCTGATGATATGATTCGTATACCACAGTCCCATACAAGTAATGTCTATATAGCAAGAGATGGTGATGGTGGTCAAGGTGTAGTTCGAATGGAACTTGATGGTGGATGGGATGGTATAGTAACTAATGAAAAAAAACTTATGCTTCTTACTATAGAGTCAGATTGTACACCTGTATATATACTTGACCCTGTAAAGAAGGCTATAGGCATGGTACATAGTGGCTGGCGTGGGACAGTAGATAGGATTACTGAAAAGGCAATACTTCTTATGAAAAAAGAATATGGTTCACGAGTAGAAGATCTGATTGTGCACTTTGGACCTGCGATATGTGCGAATTGCTATGAAGTCGGTATGGAACTTATAGATAAATTCAAAAAGATACTGAAGTGCGATGATATACATAAAGTTTTCAAACCAATTGTAGATAAGGAAGAAAAATATTATCTAGATGTCACAGAAGCTATAAGACTTTCACTTATTGATTTTGGGATTAAAGAGAAAAATATGACGCGTGAAAATATTTGTACATTTCACGACAATATATTTGATTCATGGAGAAGAGAAAAAGACAAAACAAAGCAAATGCTTACTGGCATTATTATTGTTTCTTGATTTATAATTTATATTTGGTATAATTATTATTAAGATATTTAATTAAAGAGAATAGGGGTAAAACGAATGGTTGATAAGGCTTTTATCTTAAAAGTATTAAATCAACAAATGGTTGAGTCAACAGGATGCACTGAACCTGCAGCTGTAAGCTATGCATCAAGTATAGCGGCAAGTGAGCTAAAAAAACTTGGTGCAAGTATAGACAAGATTACACTTCTTGCTAGTAAAAATGTTTTAAAGAATGCTATGTCAGCAGGACTTCCAAATTCTGATAAGGTTGGTGTGAACTTTGCAGCTGGAATTGGAGCAATACATGGCAATCCACAAAATAAACTTAATGTCAATAATGATGTTGACAAAGAAACATACAACATAGTTGAAAAAATGATACATGATGGCAAGATAAGTGTCGATGTTGCTAAAGCTCCAAATGTTTTATACATAGAAGCAATAGTAGAAGGAGATGGACATAAGGCTCGTGTAATAATTAAAGATGCACACACCAATGTCACTTTTATATCGATAGATGATAAGGTTGTTTTAGAAAATGTAAGTGATAATGCATCAAATGAACTTATACCTTTTTCTGAAATATCAGAGAAACTAACTTTAAGGGATATATATGATTTTGCGGTGTCTATTCTTGATGTAGATAATGATCCGATAGATATTCTCCGCTTGTCTGAAAAGATTAATGGATATATTTCAAAACGTGGCCTTGAAACTGATTATGGTCTGAATGTCGGTAGAAATATAAAGAAAGATATAGACGAAGGCTTGGCAGCAGATAATTATGTAACACATGCTGTCATGAAAGCGGTTGCGGCAAGTGATGCTCGTATGGCAGGAGCACCATATAGTGTAGTGACTAATTCGGGTAGTGGCAATCAAGGCATAACAAATGTAGTACCTATAATATCACTTGCAGATGATTTGGGGGTAAGTACTGAAAAGAAATTAAGAGCACTTGCACTTGGAAACTTAACAAGTATATTTATAAAAAGTAAATTTGGTACACTTTCAGCATTTTGTGGTGCAGCAATAGCGTCTACTGGAGCAGCTACAGGGATTACATATCTTAGAGGTGGAGATTATGATGCTTATGAGAAGACTATAATCAATATGATAGGTACTGTCACTGGTATGATATGTGATGGGGCAAAGCCTGACTGCTCACTGAAAATATATGCAGGACTTCAAGGTGCTTTTAATGCATCGACTCTTGCGCTTCGTGGCATAAGAGTCGATAGTACTGAAGGAATAGTGTGCGCTACAGCAGAAGATAGTATTAATAATATCTGTGAATTATCAAGAAACTGTAGTGAAACGCTTGATGAAAATATTTTGAAAATGATGATTAATAAATAATGAATTATTAAAGGAGGAATGTCATGAAGATTTTTAAGAGCCTACCATTTAGGTTAGTTCTCGGAATAATAATAGGAGCTGCGATAGGACTTTGTTGTAGAAGTAATCCTGATGCAACAAACGGGATTATGCAAGTTATTGTTTGCGCACATAGACTTATTGGTCAATATGTATCATTTTGTGTGCCACTTATAGTTTTCGGATTTATTTGTCCATCTATTACAAAACTTGGTGATAATGCAGGAGTATTACTTTTAGTTGCGCTAGTTATTGCCTATGTAAGTAGTGTGCTTGCAGCACTAATGTCTACAATTGCAGGATTTGTACTTGTGCCTATGCTCAATATAAAAGAGGTGACAGGAAGCCTTGCTTTACCTGAAGCAATTTTTAAACTTGATATACCACAGATTATGCCAGTTATTACAGCACTTGTATTTTCTATAGTACTTGGACTTTATGCAGTATTTACAAATGCTTCTACTATAAAAAATATGCTTGCTGAATTCCAAAAGATAGTACTTGCTATTGTGACAAGAACAGTAGTTCCAATACTTCCATTTTATATTGGTACAACATTTGTGACACTTGGCTATGATGGAACTCTTACTAATTTCCCAGTATTTATAGTAGCAATACTAGTAGTTTTAGTTGGGCACTTTGTATGGATGACTGTACTTTATCTTGTAGCTGGAGCATATGCAAGAAAGAATCCAGTAGAAGTATTTATCCATTATGGACCAGCTTATCTTACTGCTGTAGGAACTATGTCATCAGCAGCAACTTTGTCAGTTGCACTTGAGTGTGCATCAAAAAGTAAAGTTTTAAGAAGAGATTTGGTTGGCTTTGGTATACCGCTTTTTGCAAATATTCACCTTTGCGGATCAGTTCTTACAGAGACATTTTTCGTAATGCTTATACATAGACTTCTTGTAGGAACACTTCCATCAGTAGGGACTATGATACTCTTTATTATACTTCTTGGAATATTTGCAGTAGGTGCACCTGGCGTTCCTGGTGGTACAGTAGTTGCATCACTTGGAATAGTAGAGTCAGTAATTTGTGCAGGCCTTACACCAGAACTTACAGCTACATTTACAGGAATGCTTCTTGCAATTTTTGCACTTCAAGATTCATTTGGAACTGCATGTAATGTGACAGGAGATGGAGCGCTTACGCTTATACTTACTGGTTATGCAGAAAAGCATGGTATAGAAGAATAAAGATATAATATATAAATTTTGCTAAGTAGAAGGACAATGGGTGCACTAGTTAGTCCACCAGAAAGGAACATATGGAAGTAGCAATAAATAATAATAATTACGAAGAAGAAGTTTTAAAATCAGACAAACCTGTGATACTTGAGTTTCATGCTTCATGGTGAGGGGCTTGTTCAATGCTTGAGCCAAGCATAAAAGAATTAGCAAAGGAACATGAAGATATAAAATTTGCTTTGGTTGATGTCGACGATAATATGGATTTGGCGATGGAGTACAAAGTGTCATCTATCCCTGCACTTTTTGCGATAAAGGGTGGAAAAGTGGTAAATAAACTTGTTGGAGCTGAATCAAAAGAAAGAATACTATCAATGCTTGATTAGCTATGTGTCGACGGATAAAACAGCAAAACAAATACATGAAGAGCTCTTTGCTTGAAAAAGAATAAGCTATTGATAAGTACAAGTATTTATAAAATATGTAAAATGAGCCTTCGAGGCTCATTTTTATTGTGAAAAATGATAAAATATGCTATAATAATTTCATGAATAAAAAAGTTTATACAATTGAAGAGATAAAAGATAAAGCCAAACAAATTTTTGTTAACAAAGATTATATTGATAAGGTATATCTCTTTGGCTCCTATGCAAAAAACACAGCAAATCCAGATTCAGATTTAGACTTTGTTGTATTAACAAATGCATCAGTTGGAATGAAATTGTATGCTTTATATGATGACATTAATGAAATTTTTAGAAAAAAATCTGATATATTAACTGAAAAAGAAGTTTTGTCACTAATGCCAAATGCGTATAAAAAAGATAGGGTGTTAATATATGAACGATAAAGTAAAAATTTATTTAGCAAGGATGTATGAATTTATAAATGATGCGCTGGAAATATGTAATGTAGAAAATAATGATTACGATAAAATATTGAGTAATAAAAAAAATCAACTAGCTATAACTATGTGCTTATCGCAAATTGGTGAATTTGCTAATGCTATTAGAAAAATTGATGAGACAGTATATAGAAAATATCACTTTAATGAACCTAAGGGAATGAGAGATAGAATTATACATGGTTATGGAAAAATTGATTTTGATATAGTTAGAGAAACTTTGAAACAAGATTTACCACAATTAAAAAAGATCATTGAAGAAAATGTAGATAAAAAAATATTAGATGATCCATATAAGTTTTACGATAAATTTTTATGAGATGTTAAAAGAATAAACTAATGCTATATAGCTTTATATGATTAAGTTTGAGCCTTCGAGGCTCATTTTTATTGTTGTAAATATGAAGTAAATGTGGTAAGATATAAGTGCGAGAAAGATACTATTTTTTATTGGTGGAAAACCAGTTGCTTTTTGTGTAATATAAAGCACACATTGTGCTTTTAGCCATGAATTACATTGGCAAAATAGTGGGCTTTTATATTATCATGGCTAGAAGCAGCTGTTGGTATCTTGTCTCGCAACAAGGGCTCACAATTTTCGTCTCGTGGGTCTTTGACCTGCGAGATTTTTATTTGGGAAAAATAAAGAACAAATATGTTGGGAGGAGATATCTAAATGTCACAAATTGCAGATGTAATAAAATACGAAGGAGACAATAGTACTTTTATTTGGAAATATCCAAAAGAAGATTTTAATACTCTTACACAACTAATAGTTCATGAATCGCAAGAAGCGATATTTTTCATGAATGGACAAGCTCTTGATTTATTTGGGCCGGGAAGATATACACTTGAGACTGAGAATATACCAATGATTGGTAAAGTTCTTAATCTTGCGACAGGGAGTAAAACACCATTTCACGCAGAAGTATATTATGTAAATAAGACCGAGCAGATGGCCATTAAGTGGGGAACAGATAGCAAGGTGCAATATATTGATCCACAATATGGTTTTCCACTTGCTATAGGTGCATCAGGAGAAATGTCACTTCGTGTTTGCGATAGCCGTAAACTGCTTATAAAATTAGTTGGCACAGAAAATTTTCTTGGCAAAGAAAAACTAGTTACATTTTTTAGAGCGTTTTTAATGATGAGATTAAAGACATACATTGCGCAAGTAATAAAGACAAATTCAATTAATATTTTTGAAATAGATGAAAATTTAACATTGTTTTCTGATAACTTGAAGAAACTTTTGACTAAAGATTTTGAGGATTATGGCATCACGCTTGAGAGATTTTTTATTACTAATATTGTAAAACCTGATGGAGATAGACAGTATGAGAAGTTTAAAGAACTTCATTTTCGACAATATGCTGATATAGCCGAGGCAAAACTTCGCCAGCAAACTGATGTAATAAAAGCAGAAACCGAAGCGAAAAAAATAGTAATTGATTCAAAGGCTAAAGCAACAAAACGATTACAAGAAGGTTATACATATCAACAAGAGAGAGGTTTTGATGTGGCAGAAAAGGTTGCTGAAAATGAGGCTGTTGGACAATTTACCAATATGGGGGTTGGGCTTGGAACTATGGCTGGTGTTGGTGGTGCTATAGGTGGTGTTGTTGGTGGGGCAGTCAATAATGCTATGAATGGAGCGACACAATCAACACAATCTGGACAATCTGTAGAATCGAATATTGATAACCCATCAAATGATATGGATAGTTTTAAACTGAAAGTTGAAAAACTATCTACAATGAAAGAAGCAGGTGTTATTAGTGAAGAAGAATTCAATCAGATGAAAGCAAAATTACTTTCTGAAATAATGAGTTAATGGAGGAATAGTATAAATGATAAAAAATTTTAAATTTTATGCATTAATATGGGGAATCTTGCTTGTAGCATGGTGCTGCATTGTATTTCTTGTTAGACCTATAATACCAGGATTTGTTATTAATTATGATAAGCGATTTTGGATTTCGTTTGTGTTTATTGTTGCTACTTTTGTTGGTAATCTGATATGTACATATTTCGCTTTTAAGGCGGAGAATTCTAGTAAAATGTTTTTAAACCTTTCGCTGATTACTGTAAGTTGGTCTGCATTAGTTACTATGCTTGTTGTAGGTGTAGTGTTGATGCTTATTCCAAATTGTCGAGCATGGACTACTGCCATTATATGTATTGTAATATTTGCTTTTAATGCTATAGCAGTTGTTAAAGCAGTATGGGCATTAGATGTTGTAAATAATATTGATGAGAAAGTGAAAGTAAAAACATCATTTGTTAAAAATACAGTTGCTAAAGCAGAAAATTTAGTTGTGCGCGCTAAAAATGATGAAATTAGATCTGAATGCAAAAAAGTATATGAAGCAATAAGATATTCTGATCCAATGTCAGATGAAACTTTTTCAGTAGTTGAAGCAAAAATTACCGTTAAAATGGACGAACTTTTATCTGCAGTAAATGCTGATGATATTAGTAAAGCGAAAGAAATTGCGAATGAGATAATTATTTTGGTTAGTGAAAGGAATACGGCATGTAAATGTCTGAAATAGGGGGGGGGCATAACAAATGTCAATATTCAAATGTAAAATGTGTGGAGGGACAATAGAGTTTGCTGAAGGCGCAACAGTTGGAGTATGTGATTCATGTGGAACAAAACAGACTCTGCCACGAATTGATGATGACAAGAAAGCAAACCTTTATGATAGAGCAAATCATTTTAGGAGAAATAATGAGTTTGATAAAGCAGCAGCAATTTATGAGCAGATATTAAATGAGGATACAACAGATGCAGAAGCATACTGGTCACTTGTTCTATGCCAATATGGTATAGAGTATGTAGAAGACCCAGCGACTCATAAAAGAGTGCCAACTGTAAATAGAGCACAATTTACATCAATATTTGATGATGACAATTATAAATCAGCGATTGAGTATGCTGATAGCATGCAAAAAGAACTATACGAAAAAGAAGCAAAAGTTATTAATGATATACAGAAAGGAATACTTGCGATATCACAAAAAGAAGAGCCATTTGATGTATTTATATGCTATAAAGAGATGGATAATAATGGTCGTCGAACGCCAGATAGTGTTCTTGCAAATGAATTATACCATCAACTGGTAGAAGAAGGTTTTAAAGTATTTTTTGCTCGTATTACACTTGAAGATAAATTAGGGACTGCGTATGAGCCATATATATTTGCTGCACTTCAAAGCAGCAAAGTAATGGTAGTACTTGGTACAAGACCTGAGTATTTTAATGCGGTATGGGTCAAGAATGAATGGAGCAGGTATCTTACACTTGTAAAAAAGAGTGGTGGCAAGAAGATATTAATCCCAGCATATAGGGATATGGATCCTTATGATTTGCCAGAAGAGTTTTCACATCTCCAAGCTCAAGATATGAGTAAACTTGGGTTTATGCAGGATCTCATAAGGGGCATAAGAAAAATAGTGACTAATAATGATAGACAGCTAATAAGAGATGAATCGCCTGACTATGGAGGTGCAAATGCAAATTCACTTATTGAACGCGCCTATATTTTTATTGAAGATAGAGAGTGGGATAATGCTAATGAATATTTAGAAAGAGCATTAGATATAAACCCAAAGAATGCAGAGGCTTATCTTGGCAAACTATTAGTTGAATTACATGTGGCAAGCAAGGAAGATTTAAACAACTGCGAAAATTCATTTGAGAATAGCAATAATTATCAGAAAGCAGTAAAATATGCAAATTCATCACTTAAAAATGAGCTTTTGATTTATATAGATAATATTAATAAAAGAAATAAAGAGAAAATACTAGAAAATGACTATGTTAAAGCATATTCAATAATGGATTCGGCTGATGATGAAACTGACTATAAAAATGCTGCGGATTTATTTAAAACACTGGGCAATTATAAAGATGCTAATGAAAAATATGAATATAGCCTCCTGCAATCAGAAATATGTAAGCAAGAAGATATATACACTAAAGCTTGTGCTTTATTAGATTCAAGAATGCTTAATTTGTCAAGAAGAATTAGAAGCTTTGAAAAAGCATTAGATATGTTTGCTTCAATTATAAAGTACAAAGATTCTGAAGATAAATTATCTTGTTGTAAATCACAAATTGTTGAATTAAAGAAAAAATTTGAACTTAGACAAAAAAGAATTAAGCGATTGATAGTGGTCACTGCATCTTCAATGGCAGTAATTATCGTGTTATCAATAATTGTACATAAAGTTATCGTTCCAGAGTATAAGTATAATACAGCAATAAGTGAATATGAGGCAGGAAATTATCAAAAAGCACTATCGATTTTTACTGAAATCAAAGGATATAAAGATTCAGTAGATAAAGCGCTTGACTCTCAATATACATTGGCTTTGCAACAGTATGAAGAAAAACAATATGCAGAATCTTATAGTAATTATAGTGCTATAAAGAATTATAAAGATGCTAATGATAAGATAATAGAGGTTGGACTCGCATGGATAAACGAATTAATAGAAAAAAAAGAATACAAAAAAGCAGAAGAAGTTTTAAAGCCATATTGGAAATCTACATCTTTTGATGCTGTGAGGACTGATTTATTTTATAAAGAGGCAGAAGATTACTATAATAGTGGTGATTATGCTAGGGCATATGAATACCACACAAACCCTATATCACAAGATGGTAGTGACAGCTTATTCAATGATATCTGCTATTACTATGGGAAAGATCTTATGTCAAATTATAATTATGCTAGGGCAATAGAAGTCTTTAGAAGATGTGAAAAGTATAAAGATACTGATGAATTAATCAAATTAGCTAAATATAAATTTGCTCTGGTTAATTACAATGCAAATGGTTCATTTAATAGGCAAAAAGCACATGAATATCTGAAAGAACTTAAGGAATTAAACTATAAGGATACTAAACAATTGTTCAAAGAATTTTATGCATGGAAAGCAGATATTATAGCAAATGATAAGGAAGATGATGGAGTAACTTCATTATCTTCTATATCAAAATTTAAGAAATGGTGTTTTCATATAACATTAAAAGGTGGAGAGCCTGGAGCATCTACGAAGATTAAATTTACAGGGATATATCCTAATGGGTCTAAAAGTCCTGGTAGTTTTGACTGGGATTGCTTTGAAGGTGGTGGTGGAACAGTTTGGTGGTATTACAATAAACCAGCATATGGGAAGCAAGGCAAATTTACTTTAATTGTATATGATGAAAAAGGCAATGTTATTGGTAAAAAAACAATCGATATAACTAGCTAAAAGTATCGTGAAAATACGGTGGGCACAGACGGAAAGATGATGTAAAAGATAACTCTATATTTTAAATTTTAAGCCAATAGAATTATTGTAAAATATAGGAATGTATTTTTTAAGCGGATACTTTCTGATGTTTAAGTCTTATATCTTTAGGGCACCTCGAAAAACTTCGTTTTTCGAGTGTGTGCCCAGTCGGAACCTTAAATGCGTCGCATTTTCTGAAAGCAAGCTTTCAAAAATGCTCCCTTTTAGAGGTTCCCTTTATTAAAAGAATATTTTGATAAGTTTTTTATCAGTATTTTTATTGTATATTAAGTAGAAATCGACAGATGCAATTTTGTCTTTGATTTCTATAGCAACTCGGCTTGGGACAATTCTTTCTCTAATAGAGATGCTTGAAGTGAAAGCAGAGACATTTGAATTGTCTATAAGAATTCGTAAGTTATCTAGATTATCTTGTAGAATAAAATTGGAATTTGGCATATTTTCACGAACAATTTTATCCCAAAAACCGACTTCTCTATTCATAAGTAGACTTTCACCATCCATTTCTTTAAAAGAAATGGATTTTTTATTTGCGAGAGGATGAGTTTTGTGCAAGAAAAAGTATAAGTTTTCTGAAAACATTTTTTTGCATATGAAGTTATTAATATTGACTCTATTTGTCGTGAATATGAAGTCATATGATTTGTCTTTGATTTTTCTAATAAGAGTATCTTCGCTTTCAATGCTACTTACGATATTGACATTGTGAGTTTTTTCAATTCTTGGCAAAAAATATAAACTTGGTGCTATCGCAGACATGCCTACACGGATTATTGAATGAGACTTGTCATATATCATTAGCTTGTTGACAATTTCATTATATTGTTTTATTAAGTTTTTTGATAGAGATACAAAATATAGCCCGTTGTCATTGAGAGATAGCTTGTTTTTATTTCTTTCGAAGATTTTGACACCAAGTTCTTGCTCGATTTTTCGCATCATAATAGTTAAAGCAGGCTGGCTTATGTGCATTGCTTCTGCGGTTTTAAGTAAAGTTTTATGCTCGCTAAATGCTATTAAAAATGCAATTGAATTTAAACTTATCATAATTCCTCAAATATATAAATATTTTTTATAGTATTATTATAAATTATTATTATACATTAGTCAAGAAATGTGTTAATATAAGGTTACAAATACAAAAACTTTGAAAGGAGAAAGCATAATAAATTATAGTTTTATCATGTAGATAATTATATTATGTAAACAAAAAAATGGATCAAACATATGTAAAGCTTAATAATGGATTGGAAATACCACAATTTGGACTTGGAGTTTTCCAAGTGCCAGAAGGAAAAGAGACGGAAAATGCTGTGTGCGAAGCAATTAAAATGGGCATAAGGCATATTGATACAGCTCATGCCTATCAAAATGAGAGATCAGTAGCAAGTGGCATAAAGAAAAGCGGTATAGATAGAAAAGAAATATGGATTACTTCAAAACTATGGCCAAGTGAGTATGGAGAAGGAAAGACAAGTGATGCTATAGATAAGATGCTTAAAAGACTTGATACTAACTATATAGATTTGCTTCTTCTTCACCAACAATTTGGTGATTATATTGGTGCATATAAAGATATGGAAAAGGCAGTAAAAGATGGAAGAGTAAAAAGCATAGGTCTTAGCAATTTTGAATCAGAAAGGCTTGAAGAAGTATTGGGTATGGCAACTGTTGCTCCAGCTGTAATACAAGTAGAGTGTCATCCATATTATCAACAAAATGATCTTAAAAAGAGAGTTAAAAAGTATGGAACAAAATTAGAAAGTTGGTATCCAATAGGTCATGGCGACAAAACTCTTATCAATGAAAATATATTTACTGAACTGGCAAAGAAGTACAATAAGTCAAATGTGCAAATCATATTGAGATGGCATATACAAGAAGGCAATATTGTCTTCCCTAAAACCACCAATAGAGAGCATATGAAAGAAAACTTCAATATATTTGACTTTGAGCTTACTAGCGATGAGATGAGTAGGATAAGAGCACTTGACAAGAATCAAAGATATTTTACTATGACACTTGACGAACAAGAAAAAAATCTAAGTCAATTTACACCAGCTGACTAAAAGAGGAGAAAAAATGGAAAAATTAGTGATAGTAATACTTACATTAGCTTTATTTTCTATATCACTTGGATGTGGTACAAAAGAAACAGTGGCTGCAAATAATAACATCGATAGTTCACAAGTAAATACTGAAGAGTCAGAAACTACGACAAGTATCCCGTCATCAGATCCTAAAATACTTGTATTATATAGTTCAATATCTGCTTGTTTTACTTGACTATCTAAGCAAACTATTTTATAATAATATTAATTACTTAAGCCCTTAGGTGGGCTTGTGTTTTTATTCATGTTTGGGATTTGGGTATTTTGATGCAAGGAAAACTTCTTGTAATATCAGGACTTTCTGCTGCTGGTAAGGGAACAGTTGCAAAAGCACTTGTAGAAAAATTTGATAATTATGTACTATCAATATCTGCAACTACAAGAGAAAGACGAGGCAGCGAAGTAGATGGGGTTGACTATTTTTTTATAAGCCGAGATGACTTTAAAAAGAGGATAGACGGAGGGGATTTTCTTGAGTATGCGGAGTATGTGGGCAATTTCTATGGTACTCCAAAAAGTTTCGTGATAGAAAAGTTAAATGCAGGAATCAATGTGATACTTGAGATAGAGATGCAAGGTGCTTTGAAAGTTAAGAAGGTATATGATGAAGCTGTGCTTGTATTCTTTTTGCCCAAAAGTGCGAAAGTACAAAAAGAGCGACTTATCAATAGAAAAAGAGATGACGAATCACAGATAAAGAAAAGAATACAGCAGGCAATAATTGATGCAGAGTATGCAAAACACTATGACTATATATTAGTCAATGATGATCTTGAAGATTCAATAAAAGACATGCAGAAGATTGTAAATGGTACATATGACAAAAGTAAAAATATAGAATCAATGAAGATACTTGACAAGATAGTAAGTGATATAAGGGAGGAACAAAATGTTTGAACCATCAGCACAAAAATTAATTGATACAATCAATGAAAGCGTGCATAATGATAATGAGAAAGTGAAAAGCAAGTATACTATGATTATAGCAGCAGCAAAACGTGCTCGCCAGCTTGTGGATGAGAAAGATGAAAGAGTTGAGAGTGGAAGAAATCCGCTTACAGTTGCAATAGAAGAGATTGAAAATAAACTAGTTAAGATTAAGCCTGACAATAGGGATTAATTATGAAAGTTCTTTTTGTATCTCTCGGTTGTGATAAAAATACTGTAGATTCTGAAAAGATACTTAAAAGATTTGTTGATAAGTATGATTTTGGTATTGCATTGACAGAAGATGATGCAGATGTTGTTATAATTAACACATGCAGTTTTATACTTGATGCTAAAACTGAAAGCATCAATCATATAAAGCATTTTGTAAATCTAAAAAGAAAAAAAATTATTAAAAAAGTTTTTGTCTTAGGATGTCTTGTGACAGAAAATGAGAAGACTCATGAGTATGACGACATATTTAAAGATGTAGATGCATTTTTACCTACAGGCAAATACATAGATGGTTTAAGTGTGTATAATGATAGGGTGAGTGATATCCTATCATTTTCTTCTTCTATAAAAGTTTCTGATGGTTGCGATAAGTATTGTTCTTACTGTATAATCCCGTATTTAAGAGGCAGGTATAAAAGCGCAAAGCCATATAGCGTTATATTTGAAGCAAAAAAACTTGCAAAATCTGGCGTTAAAGAGCTTTCCATAGTTAGCCAAGACACTTTACATTATGGTTTTGATCTTAAAGATGAAAAGTTTCGTGTGAAAGATAGACCTATAGTAGATCTTGTGGATGCTATATCAAAAATAAGTGGCATAGAGTGGATAAGGCTACTTTACTGTTATCCTGAAGAAGTGGATGACAAAGTAGTGAATCTTATAAAAAATAATAAAAAAGTTTTGCCTTATATTGATATGCCGATACAGCATATAAATGACAACATACTAAAAATGATGAATCGCCATACAACACGGGCAGATATAGTCGAAAAGATTAAAAAACTTAGATCTGAAATTCCAGATATAGTTATAAGAACTACACTTATGGTTGGTTTTCCTGGAGAAGGAGAGAAAGAATTTAGAGAATTACTTGACTTTGTAAAAGATGCTGAATTTGATAAACTTGGAGTTTTTTGCTATAGCAGAGAAAGACTATCAAAATCATATGAGTATGGTGGCCAAGTATCTGAAGATATAAAGAAAAAAAGAAAAAAGGCTATACTTGATGTACAAAAGAAAATTGTAGAAAAGAAAAATAAAGATAGGATAGGTATAGTATATAATTCAATAGTTGAAGGTAGAGATACCACAAAAAAAGATACATATATTGTAAGGCCGTATTTTAATGCACGCGATATAGATGATAAAGTGTATGTGAAGTCAAAAGAATTATTGTTATCAGGTAGCTTTGTAAATGCCTTGATTACAAAGACTAAAGGTTATGATTTAGTTGGTGAGATTGTATGATAGATAAAAACCTTCCCAATAAACTTACGATGTCAAGAGTGATTGCTATACCGATTTTTATAGCATTTTTTATGTTGAGTTTTGGAAATGTAAAGGCAATACACTTATTTAATACTTATGAGATAGACATCTTTAGGCTATTATCAGGACTTACATTTTTGCTTGCTTCAATTACTGATTATTTTGATGGAAAATTAGCAAGGAAGTATAATCTGATAACTAATTTTGGAAAATTGATGGACCCACTTGCTGACAAGATGATAGTCGTGACAGCACTTATATTACTTGCGGAAAGTAAAGAGATACATTTTATTTGTATGCTTATAGTTGTACTTAGGGAGATTATCATATCGTCAATTAGGCTTATAGCACTTGAAGAGAATGTGGTTATAGCAGCATCAATTTGGGGCAAACTTAAGACAGCCACACAAATGATCGCGATTACTCTGATGCTCTTTAAAATTCACAATATAAGCATAGGCTTGTATTATGCGATATATGGACTATTTTATATTTCAATGGTATTTGTAGTATTATCGCTTGTAGACTATATTATTAAAAGTAAAGAAATATTTATGAAAAAAATGTAATAATAGATGATAAAAAGTGTAGTTGAAAAATTAATAGAGAAAAAAACGACTATATCAGTTGCAGAGTCTATTACAGGGGGACTAATTGCAAAGCTTATTACTGATGTGCCAGGTAGCTCCAGTATATTTAAAGAGGGATTCATAGTATATTCAAATGAAGCAAAGGTCAATATTTTAGGTGTTGATGCCGCGCTTATAGATACCTATGGTGTGGTTTCAAGAGAAGTAGCTTATGATATGTGCTATAAACTTAAAAGTCTTACATCAAAAGATATATGTATATCAACTACAGGAAATGCAGGTCCAACTGTGTGTGATGATAAGCCTGTAGGAAGAGTCTATGTAGGAATCAATTACCTTGATGACATAATAGTATACGAATGTAATTTTACTGGTGATAGAAATGCAATAAGAGAAGAGACTGCTAATTTTATCTTCCAAAAAATATTAGAGAATATGAGCACAGGTATAAAGTAGTTTTATATTATGGTGGTTTTATTGAAAACACTACAGGTAATAATTATACTCATAGCGATATTACTTGTTGTATTGCTCCTTATATTGATATTGCCTTTTAAATATAGACTAAGCTTAAGATATAAAGATAACTTATTGACAGTTAGTTTTCTATATATGATATTACATTTTAACTTATCTCTTGGTCTTAAATCGCTTGTCGCATACAAGATGACAGTTATGAATAAAAAAATATTTGACAGTGAGAAAAGTAATAATGCTGCTATAAAAGAAAATGATACTGGAGAAGAAAAAACTACTGAAAACAATGAATATAATTTTGAAAGTAGTGAGCCACTTAAGGAAGATATAAAGAAAAGTAAGGAACTTGCAAAAGATCTTTTCATTGATGCTAAAAAACTTGAAGAAAAGCAGAAAAGAGATTATAAAGCACTTAATGATAAGGTAGATACATTTATAGATAAGGTAGATTCATTTATCCCACATGACATGATATATGTTGTGAAGAAGATTGTTGCAGAGCTTAAAAGACTTATCGGTAAGATAGCCCCAAGCAAAGTGATAGTAGATGTTACTTATGGTATCAAAGACCCTTATATGATGGGGGTGACTTATGCAAGTTTAGTGCCGATAATTGCTGCTTCGGATGGAGATATAAGTGTGTATCCAAAGTTTCTTACTGATGAGTTTGAAGGGACGGTAGAATTATCTAAAAAAGTGCCGATTATCACTATAGCTTTTCCGGTTATTAGGTTACTACTTGATAAAAGGTTTAGGAAAGTAATATTTAAAAAAGATAAATAGTATTTTTCCTTGTATTAAATCCCTATTTGTTTTATAATGTAAGTATCATGGAGGTTGTCATGGAAAATGATATGAAATCAAAAATTGATGAGACAATAGCATCTATTTTCAAAGGCGTTGATGGACTAATTGATACAAAAAAAGTTATAGGAGAACCTTATACTATAGGAGACACAACAATCATACCATTTTTAGAGACAAGTGTTGGCCTTGGGGCGGGAGAGCTTAAAGACAATAAAGAGATAGCCAGTGCAGGATGTAAAGTTAAGCCTATAGCTTGTCTTATAATACAAGATGGTTTTACAAAGCTTATTAATATAGATAATCAAGACTATATAAGCAAGGCGGTAGATATGATTCCAGACCTTGTGGATAAGCTTATAAATAAAGGAAAAACCGATAAAAGGATTGACGAAGCTATAAAAGATATAAGTGCTGATTATGATGACTAAAATATAAAAGTTTTCTATTGCATTTCAGATAAGTTTATGTTAAAATTAATTGCTACTTAAATATGTGATGGATTTTAGGAGGTGTGTTATGGCAGTATGTGCAGTCTGCGGTAAGGGTGTAAAATTTGGAAATCAGATAAGTCACTCTCATAGAAGATCTAATAGAACATTTAAAGCAAATCTTAAGCATATAACTATAAAGACAGAGACAGGCAATAAAAAGTGTTATGTATGTACAAGATGTCTTAGATCAGAAAAAGTAAAGAGGGCATAAGATTATCATAAAAAAATCACCATTTATAGATGGTGATTTTTTATTGTTTATTTTTATAAAGCTTTGATAAAGTTTACTATGAATTTACTTTAGCTGTCTTTGATTGAATATACATAAGTATAATTATTGCGACAAGGCCTACTGCATCAGTAAGAAGACCTGGATATATAAGTAGAAGACCACTTATTATTAATAATATTCTTTCTATGATGTTCATAGGTCTATATACGAAACCTCTTATACCAGCTGACACACCAAAGATTCCAACAAGTGATGTGATAATTATAAGTATAACTTGTATTGCATTGGTATCAATGAAGAGCATTGCTGTATTTAGACCAAATATATATGGTACTATGAATGCTGCTATAGCAAGTAGGGTTGCATTCACTGCTGTCTTCATAGGAGATGCACCTGCAATAGCTGACCCTGCATAAGCGGCAAGTGCTACAGGAGGAGTTATATCAGCAACTATACCAAAGTAAAATACAAACATGTGTGCAGCAAATGGATTCATACCCATGCCAATAAGTATAGGTGCACATGTTGTAGCCATGATGACATAATTGGCTGTTGTAGGTACTCCCATACCAAGTATTATACATGTAATCATGGTAAGGAACATCCCTATTATAAGATTTCCTTTTGAGAGGTTTACGACAGCTGATACAAGGTCTGTGCCTATTCCTGTAGTTGTAATTATACAAGCAATTATACCTGCTACAGAGCAAGCTATACCAACTGATATGACAGATCTTGCACCTTGTGAAAGTGATTCTAATATAAGTGATGGTGTAGACTCTGTGATGACGAGAAGCTTGCTTTTCTTTTTATCGTCGAGAATCTTTTCGCCGTTGTAGTCAAGAAACATATCTCTCATGACACTTAGTGCGACTGCTACAGCAATTGCAACGATTGCAGCTTTTGCCATAGTGGATTTTATAATTAGATATGTAAGTATAATGAGAGGAAGTATTAAGTACCAAGATCTTATGACATCTGAAAACTTTGGAAGTTCTGATTTTGGGATGCCTTTAAGGCCAAGTTTTCTTGCTTCAAGGTGAACTGATATAAATATTCCTGCAAAGTAAAGAAGAGCTGGAAGACATGCACGAAGTGCTATAAAAGAATACTCTTTATTAGTGTATTCAATCATGAGAAATGCGGCAGCACCCATGATAGGTGGCATTATCTGTCCACCAGTTGATGCAGCTGCTTCAACAGCACCAGCGAATTCTGGTTTATAACCATTTTTCTTCATGAGTGGGATAGTGATAGCACCAGTTGTCACAGTATTACCAACTGATGAGCCAGAGACCATACCGCAAAGTGCACTTGATATGACAGCAACTTTGGCAGGACCGCCTATCGTATGACCTGCAAGTGAATTTGCGAGATTGATGAAAAAATCAGATATACCTGTTCTCTCAAGAAAGGCGCCAAATATTACAAAGAGTGAGATGAAAGCTGTGCATGCTCTTATCGGAGTACCTATGACACCTTCTGTGGTATAAAAGAGATCATATACTACTCTTTTTAGAGAATTGTTCATAAGACCATATACGATAAAAGCAGATGCCACAATGACAATAGGAAGCCCAGTGGCTCTTCTGCAAGCTTCAAGTGTAAGTATAGTTCCAACTATACCAAGCCCCATCATAAGAGGCGTAAGCCTTAGACCGACATCTATTATGTATTTGCAGTTAAATACAAAGTATCCATAGCAGATAAGAGCGGCTATTGCAAGTACCATATCATATATTGGGATGTGATTAACTTTTTTAGGCAACTTCTGACTTATAGGATATAGCAAGTATATTGAAAATACTATAATTCCTACAAAAGCTGATCTATTGATTCTTGTATCAAATGGTGATAAGAAAACAATATATATGCAAAGAAGCGAAAAAAACACAAGAATTGCATTAATAATAATCTTAGGAATCCCAGTAAAGCTCCTTGTCTTTGAGTTTTCATTTTGAATAATTACATCATTATTATCATTTTTTATTTCCTTCATATATACTCCTTATCTGCAGTTATTCACTTTTAATGTAAATTATAGTGTTTTTTCCGAAAATTCCCCATAGGCTTATAGGGTCATTATCATTTATCTGTAAGGTATGATCATAAATGTCGCTTAAATAATATGAGAGATTATCTATCTTTTTGTCGATACCTTTTATAATCATAGAGCCATCATCACCATACTCAATAGTTTCATTACCTTCTATATTGGTTAAAACTCCTGCACCATAGTTATAGTATCTGGTTTCGTATACATATATGTTATATGATTCGTCAAACTTATAGTATTCAATGACAGGACTCATGTTAACCGAGTGCGTGAACTCTACTGAGAAGTGATCATCATATTTTATAGGATAGCTTACTTCTTTTTGTATATTGCCCTTTTCATCTTTATTGTAGATAATCAGGGATCTTTTTTCAGCTTTGCATGAGGCTAAAAACAATAATGCCATAGTTACAATCACTATGGCATTTGCAATGTGTAAGTGTATTCTTAAGCTTTTTTTATTCAACAGTTATACCGTTTTCGCTATAATACTTTGCTGCACCTTTGTGGAAAGGAATTGCTATGCCGGAAACACCAGTCTCAAGATTTAAGAGAGATGCTTTTTGATGTTCAAAGTTTTCTTTTTCTTCAAAAAGTCCTTTTGTAAATGCATACACTGTATCTTCATCAAGATTATTGCTTGCTATGTATGTCGCCATAACTGCAACAGTTGGTATATCTTCAGTGAGAACTGAATAAGTATCTTTTTCTATAGTTACTGGAGCATAAAATCCATAGTCGGCTATAAGCGAATCTGCATGTGCTTTATCTATTGGAAGAATATTGAAATCATAATTTGAAGCAAGTTCTGTAACAGCTACAGTAGGATGTCCTGCAGTAACGAAGGCTGCATCAATAGTGCCATTTTTAAGTGAGTCACATGAATCAGCAAAGCTTTGATTATTTTTTACTATATCATTATCTATATCTATACCATATGCTGCAAGAATTTGCTTTGCATTAAATTCTGTACCTGATCCTGAGTCGCCTACAGAAACTCTTTTTCCTTTTAGTTCTGCAATGCTTTTTATAGATTTGTCAACAATTATTTGAATTGATTCAGGATAGCATGATGCTATAGCTGAAAAAGATTGTATAGGGGTAGAGCCTTCAAACATATCAGTGGCATTGTATGCATATGACATAACATCATTTTGGAGTATTGCTATATCGGCATCACCATCATCTATCATTTGGACATTGACTTTAGATGCGCCTGTTGATACGACATTGATTTTTAACTTATCGCTGAGAGTTTCATTTAATCTTTGCGCAATAACACCTGAAAATCCATAATATGTACCAGAAGTGCCACCAGAAGCAAGAGTTATTTTTTTGGAATTTGTTGCACTGCTTGTGCTACCGCATGAAGCGATAATAAATGTGAGTAATAAAACCATTGTAAGGCTTAGAGCCCTTTTAAAACCTTTCATATTTCCTCCTATTTTGTTAATAATAGAATTACTTAACAATATAGCTAATTATATACTTTTTAAGAAAAACTTACAATAAAAATTTCATTTTTTTATAATAGGTTATATCTAAATAACTTATTAAAAGTTGAAAAAAATGGGCAAATTTTATATAATTATATTATTATGCAATTAGGGAAAAATCTGTTCCTTAGATTGCCAAAAATGAAAAAAGTAAGTAGATTTCTACTTATATTTTTTGTATTGTTATCACTTCCTGATTTTACAAGTTTTGGAAGCGATAATCTTTTTAAGTATCAGTGGGCACTTAAAAATAACGGCAATTTTATGGTTAATAAAAATATACTAGAGGTAAGCTACAAACCTGTGTTTTTTGATGCACTCGTGAGTGACACGATGTTTTTTGCTGATAAAAACATTATGAATTTTTATTATAGTGCAAGCGATACATCAAAAATACTTGCTTCACACGAAGGCATAGATACCAAATGGGAAGAAGGCTTTAACCTTTTTAAAAGTGTGCCGTATGGGCGAGACATAGTAATTGCAGTGATAGATACAGGGATAGATATAACTCATCCTGATTTAAAAGATAGCATCTGGGTAAATGTAGATGAGATTGCAAATAATGGCATTGATGATGATGCAAATGGATATATAGATGATGTATATGGATATAATTTCAATAAAGGAAATGCCAATGTGATGCCGGAAAGTCTGTTGGAAGTTCATGGCACACATGCAGCAGGAATTATATCAGGTAGTCATGTGAATGGTGGAGTGTATGGACTTGCATATGATGAGCACATAAAAATTATGCCACTTAAAGTTCTTGATGCTAATGAAAATGGATATATGGCATCAGTGATTGACGCGATAACATATGCAAAAAATAATGGTGCGATGATATGCAATATATCACTTGGTACATATAGTTATGACGCAAGTATAGATGAGGCGATAAGAGATAATAGTGATATGCTTTTCATAGTGTCAGCTGGTAATGGTATGAATTTTGTAGGTTATAGTTTGGATGAAAGAGATGTATATCCAGCAAAACTAAATCTTGATAATGTCATATCAGTTTCCAATATTGCATTTGATGGTAAAAGATATGTAAGTGCAAATTACGGATCATATGTAGATGTATTTGCACCAGGAACTTATATATTGAGTACGACTCCATATGGTACTTATGCTTATCTCACAGGCACAAGCATGTCAGCACCATTTGTGTCAGCCTTATGCGCGATGATATATAGCAGATTTCCAAATGTTCCTATATCGTCTTATAAAAATATTATAATTAATACATCAACACCCATTGAGAGCCTTTTAGGCTTAAGCAAAAGTAACGGCATTATCAATGTGTACGAAGCATTGAAAATTGCTAGTACTTTTTAGGAGGAGTGTAATGAATAAAAACATTTTAAAAACTCTTTTTATAATTGCTATGACCATAGTACTATTTAATGTGAAGTCATATGCTGCTGGCAAGCTTGATCCTACTATAGCATCTTTTAGTTCGGCGACTTTGTCATTAAACTCTGATGGTACGGCACATTTTATACCGCCTACGTATAGGCCTGGTTATAAGAGATTCGCACTTCAGCTTCTTAAAAGAGTGTCAAGTATCAATGGAACGACTGTGACATATACATACAAGACGACTGGCGGCATAAAATATGTTGATCCAACTGAGACAGAGTATACATTTAGCATATCGTCAGTTGGGTATTATCAATTCCAGATAAGAGGTGAAAACCTTGAAGGAAATTATAGTGAGTGGACAATGATAGTTAATCCATCAGGATGGTCAACCTATGAAGGAGTACCAGTCACGGAAGATGATATAACCGCAGGTGGCAGTAGTACGAGTGGTATAGGAAGTGGATCTTCCTATATGTATGGTCCAGGAGTTGTACAGTATGGTTATTATCCTTATGGCAATCAGTATTATGTAATAGGCCCGAATGGTGAGATAATTTATAATTATGCTGGCAATCAAAGCAATAATTTTTATACTAATTCTCAGTATCAAGGGACAGCTGTTGCACAAGGTCCTGGATATGTAAATAATAGTCCATATGGAAGTAGTGTGTTGTCGCCTTATACAGGTGTATCAAGTTATCCTGTAGCACCATCACCATTTGGAGGAACAGGAGCTACGAATGCTACAAATACCAATAGCCAGACGAATCCAAATTATTATTCTGGTGTAGGAAGTTATAATCAGGGTGCGTATAATTATAATCAAGGCGCATATAACTATAATCAAGGTGCATCAAATGCTACAGGTTCACCTCAAATCACTCAAGGACTTGAGAGTGGATGGCATGTAGATAGTCGTGGAAGATATTTTTATCAAGGTAATGGTGTGCTATTGAGATCTACATGGTATCTGATTGACGGATACTATTATAGATTTGGAGATAATGGATATGTTCTTGCAAACCAGTGGTTCAAAGATAATTCAACTGGATACTGGTATTATCTAAATGCTGAAGGTAAGATGCTTACTGGTTGGCAGAAAATCAATGGAGCATGGTATTATTTTAAAGCAGTAAATGGCAACGGGTATGGAGCTATGTATGCGAATACAAGTACTGAGATAACAGATTATGCATGGGGCACTGGTATATATGCATTTGACAGTAATGGTATTTGTATCATGAATGCATGGTATGGTGGATATTATTACGGTAGTGATGGAAAACGAGCAAGATAATAAAAATGAACTAACTAAAGAAAGCTTTGAATCAAAGAAGAAAGCAATCATAGCAATGGTATTTGCGACTATTATCATTGCTATTGTTATGATGTGGCAAATTAATAATGAAAAAAGTGTAGGACAAAATGATAGATCTTACAACGAAGAAGACATAGTTGTCACAAGAAGTAATGATGAAGAAGTAAACGACTTTATAGATGATTATTTTAAAGCAAAGACATCACTTGACTATCCACGAATCTTTTCAATGTATGGAAGAGATTACTATGCTGAAGAGAGAAATCGAAAAAATAATTCATTTGATGAGATAGTGAATAGACTAAAGTATGAAAAAGTTTTTGTAAAATCCTATGATGATATTAAGATCTATGTGTGTGATGGAATCGAAAGTGATGAAAAAGTAGCAATAGTTCTATATGATTTAAGTCTTGGATTTACAGACTCAAAAGCTCCTATGATATTACTTTTTTATCTTGAAAAAGCTGATGACGGCTATAGGATAAAAGGCGATATGGATGTAGGCACGAGTAAGTACATAATGGCAGTATCTAATACAGAAGTGGTAAAAGCTTTATATGATGATGTGACAGAAAAACTGACTGAGGCAATTGATAGAAGTGAAAGTTTAAGACTCTCTTATAATTCGCTTAGACAATTTGAGATGAATCAAAGTGTGGAGCTTGATTCATTATACAAAAATGGTGAAAGTGATACATGGTTTAGAAAACTTGACCCTATAAAAGATATAGATAAATTAGTAGATATCATAAATGCAATAAGTAATAATAAGATAGCAAAGGAAAGAGCAGAAGCATTTTTTGAAAATGTGATTGCTTCACTTAGTGAGATAAACGATTAATTATGAATCTTGATGATTTTAAATATGATTTACCAAAAGAGCTCATAGCCCAAGATCCTATAGAAAAAAGAGATGAATCAAAGCTCCTCGTTATAGATAAAAAGACAGGAGAGCTATCTCATCATGTGTTTAAAGATATAATAGATTATCTTGAAGCTGGTGATACACTCGTTTTAAATGAGACGAAAGTTATCCCCGCAAGGCTTATAGGAAATCTTATGGATGCGAATTCGCTTGGACGAGTGTGTGAAGTTTTCTTGGTAAGAAGAATTAGTGATAAGCGTTGGGAGTG
>AUXO011423833.1_pt1 | contig 30096 bp, 28 predicted proteins | sample 768731 | NCBI WGS metagenome assembly AUXO01 (sample SAMN02715735, study PRJNA202380) | gut metagenome | biome: sheep rumen | host: Ovis aries | place: New Zealand: Palmerston North
GTAATCTGCTCTTGTACTACTTCTGTCTGTTTATCTCAAGTCTTTCAAAGATCGCTTCTTTGATGCCTCCCGGCGTTTTTATTTCCGGAAAGCGGATGCAAAGGTACGACAATTTTCCGAACCGCAAAATATTTTCGAGGAAAAAAATCGCCTGAATATTCATTTTTCCGACTTTCCTGCCCCGAATCAAGTGCATCTCCTTATATATATTATAGGACACGGACTGGCCGGGGCATCTTCCCCACATCCTAAGCCCCTTATGCACGGGAGCCGAAGGAATGTAAGGACTTTTTACCGGAAGGAACGAAAAGTTTCCTGAACGCAAAAAGAAACCCGAAAGGAAGGCCGGAATTTTCTCCCCTTAAGGAGAAAAATTTTTCCCCAGTTAGGGAGAAAATTTTCCCTAGAAAGAGACTAGGCTCCATCATTATTAAAACCATATAGAAAAATGGCTCATTTTGTCAAAATAATGGAACGAAGAATATCTATAGTAAGAAGAAAATCTTCTTAAAAAATTCCAGTTTTTCCTATGAAGACCAGCATGGCATAACCAATGACAAAGCCTACAAGCCCCACTATCAACCCCACACGCATCATATCCTTCTGCTCTACCATACCTGTGGCATGCGCCAACGCATTAGGAGGTGTAGAGATAGGTAAAATCATGGCCAGTGAAGCTGACAGAGCTAAACCTATTAATAATGGAGCCACTCCTCCAAACGGAGCCAAATTCTCTACCGTAGCTGCACCAACTACAGCCAAGATAGGCACCAGCAAGGATGCGGTAGCTGTATTTGAAATAAAATTGGACAACGCATAACACAGCAATCCGGAACCTACCATCATGAGCAACGGTGACCAGCTATTAAATGGGATGCTCTCTATCATGTGAGCAGCTAAACCCGTTTCCTGCATGGCTACTCCCAGGGCAAAACCACCTGCCACCATCCAGAGAACCGCCCAGTTAATCTCCTCCAAATCTCTACGGTTTATAATTCCGCAAGCACAGAACACACCTACAGGCAACATGGCAACCACATTGGAATTCACACCCGTTACCCTATCGCAAACCCACAACAAGATAGTCAAGACAAAAGTGACATAAACCACGATAGACTGCCAGTCGGCTTTCGTAACACCCTCTATGTTCAGCTCTATAGACTTCTCCTTAAATGGGAATAATTTCAATAATAGAAGCCAGGACAAAAATAAGACAATTAGAACAAAAGGAAGCATGGCCATCATCCACTGACCGAATCCCAGATTCATATTAAATCCCTCAGGATCATTCAAGTATTTCAATGCAATGGCATTAGGAGGAGTTCCAATGGGAGTGGCAATTCCACCAATGTTAGCACCGATAGGAATGGCCAAAGCCAAACCAATCTTTCCCTTTCCATCAGCTGGAAGCGACTTCAAAACTGGGGTCAGGAAAGTAAGCATCATAGCTGCGGTAGCCGTATTGGAAAGGAACATGGAGAAAAATCCCGTAATCAGAATAAATCCCAAAAGGACAAACTTAGGGTTCGTGCCAAAAGGCTTCAGCATGACCTTAGCCAAGAGCACATCCAGTCCCGTCTTCGTAGCTGCTATAGCCAAGATGAAACCTCCCAGGAACAACATAATGATGGGATCGGCAAAAGTAGCCATAAGCTCCTCATAACTGATAAGGGAGCCTAAAGGAACCACTCCGTCATCGGCAGAAAAGAGCCAGAGACTGCTGTTACTACAGGTAAGCAAAAGGATTACAATGATGAGCACCGAAGTAGCCCATGAAGGAATAGCCTCTGTGAGCCACATCAATGTAGCAAAAGCAAACACGGCAATGACACGCTGCTCTACCACGGTTAAACCTCTCATACCGAACCATTCCGTAGGGATATTCCAAAGAATGAGGGAAATGATCACACTCACAGCTAAAGAGATAGCCAATGATTTCCGATTGGTTATTCTTTTCTCCAGATTGTCCCTGTGCGTATTTGATGCTAAATTAAAGCCGATAAAATTTTTAAACATGTCATCAAGTCTATTACATTACAAAAATAATCATTTTCTCATAAAACAAACAAATTTAGCACTCATCTTTTTCATTTTTCCTTTCCTGAGTTTTGCAATCTGGAGTTTACAAATAAAAAGACCGATGTTCTACCCCTTCCCCCATTTTTTAAAAGAGGAGCAAAATAGGGAAATAAAAATGCTTAAAATTAATGTCTAGTACGAAAAGTTTCACTAAATTTGCGGCACAAAATCTTAACTCAATTAAGTAATTATGGCAAATAACAAAGAAAAACTCTTCACCGACTTTAAGTCAACCACCACTCAAGAATGGTTGGATAAGATCCAAGTTGACCTTAAAGGTGCTGACTTTGAGAAGAAGCTAGTGTGGAGAACTAACGAGGGCTTCAAGGTTAAGCCCTTCTATCGAAAAGAAGACCTGGAAGGTCTGACTACAACCCAGGCATTACCTGGAGAGTTCCCTTTTGTTAGAGGTAACAAGAAGGACAACAACGAATGGTATGTTCGTCAAGACATTGAGGTAGAAGACCCTAAGGCAGCTAATGCTAAGGCCCTGGATATCTTGATGAAGGGAATTGACAGCTTAGGTTTCTTCATTCCTAAAGATTTGGTTTCTGCAGAGAACATCGAAACTTTGTTGGAAGGCATCGCAGCTGACGCTATCGAACTGAATTTTGCTACCTGCCAGTGCCACACCCTTGAGTTGGCAAACATCTTGGTAGCTTACTATCAGAAGAAAGGCTATGATTTGACTAAGCTGGTAGGTTCTATCAACTTTGACCCAATGGAGAAGATGCTCCTGAAGGGTAAGGACACTACCGAAAGACTGCAGGATGCATGCAAGCTGGCTAAGGTTCTGGAAATCCTTCCTAACTACCGCTGCTTTACTGTAAATGCCGTTACATTGAACAATGCAGGTGCATTCATCGCTCAAGAATTAGGCTATGCTCTTTCTTGGGGTAATGAGTGGATGAACATATTGACAGAGCAAGGTGTAGATCCTACCTTGGCTGCACAGAAGATTAAATTCAACTTAGGTATCAGCAGTAACTACTTCATGGAATTAGCTAAGTTCCGTGCTGGCCGTTTGCTGTGGGCTCAGATTGTTAAGCAGTATGAACCTAAGACCGACGAGGCTTGCAAGATGATTGTCAACGCTCGTACCAGTGAGTTTAACCTGACCATGTTCGATGCTTATGTAAACCTGCTTCGTTCACAGACTGAGACCATGAGTGCTGCACTGGGTGGTGTACACTCTATCGTAGTTACTCCTTATGACAAGGCATACGAGACTCCAGATGAATTTGCAGAGCGTATTGCACGTAATCAGCAGTTACTTTTGAAGGAAGAGAGCCATTTTGATAAGGTGGTAGACCCAGCAGCTGGTTCTTACTACATTGAGAACCTGACTTCATCTATCGCTAAATCTGCATGGGATTTGTTCCTGAAGGTAGAAGAAGAAGGTGGTTTCCAGGCAGCTTTGAAGGCTAACACCGTTCAGACCGCTATCAACGAAAGTGGCAAGGCACGTCATTTGAACATCGCACGCCGTAAGGAAGTTCTTTTAGGAACCAACCAGTATCCTAACTTCACCGAGCTTGCTGGCGAAAAGCGCCCAGTAGCTAAGAAGTGCGGTAGATGCTGTGAGACTGGCGAAGGCAACTTGAGCCCACTGAACATGGACCGTGCAGCTAGTGAGTTTGAAGAACTACGCTTACAAACCGAAGAAAGCGGAAAGCGTCCTAAGGCATTCATGCTGACCATCGGTAATCTGGCTATGCGTCAGGCTCGTGCACAGTTCTCTTGCAACTTCCTGGCATGTGCTGGTTATCAGGTAATAGACAACCTGGGCTTCCCAACAGTAGAAGAAGGTGTAGAAGCTGCTAAAAAGGCAGGTGCAGACATTATCGTTCTTTGCTCAAGCGATGACGAATATGCAGAATACGCTATCCCTGCTTACAAGCTGGTGGGCGACAGTGCATTGTTTATCGTAGCAGGTGCTCCTGCTTGCATGGAAGATTTGAAGGCCGCAGGCATTGAGAACTTCATTCATGTTAGAGTAAACGTACTGGATACTTTGAGAGATTTTAACAAGAAGTTGGGTATCTGCTAAAAGAAAAAGACAATGAGAAAAAGTTTTAATAACATTGACATATTTGCTGGAATGCCTACTGAAAACGGCGCAGACTGGCAGAAAGAAAATGGCATCACTCCCAACTGGAACACTCCAGAAAAGATTTCAGTGAAGCCAGTATATACAAAAGAAGACTTGGAAGGTATGGAACACCTGGACTTTGTGGCTGGTATTCCTCCATATCTCCGTGGCCCGTATTCCATGATGTACACCTTCCGTCCTTGGACTATCCGTCAGTATGCAGGATTCTCCACCGCAGAAGAGTCTAACGCATTCTACCGCAGAAACTTGGCATCAGGTCAGAAAGGTCTTTCTGTAGCATTCGACCTTCCAACCCACCGTGGTTACGACCCTGATAACGAGCGTGTAAAGGGTGATGTAGGTAAGGCAGGTGTATCTATCTGTTCATTGGAGAACATGAAGGTTCTTTTCGATGGTATTCCATTGAATAAGATGTCTGTTTCCATGACTATGAACGGTGCTGTACTTCCAATCATGGCATTCTACATCAACGCAGGTTTGGAGCAGGGTGCTAAGTTGGAAGAAATGGCAGGTACCATCCAGAATGATATCTTGAAGGAGTTCATGGTGCGTAACACATATATCTACCCACCTGCATTCTCCATGAAGATTATTTCCGACATCTTCGAATATACTTCTCAGAAGATGCCTAAGTTCAATAGCATTTCTATTTCTGGTTATCACATGCAGGAGGCAGGTGCTACTGCCGACATCGAGTTGGCTTACACACTGGCTGACGGTCTGGAATATCTGCGTGCTGGTATCAAGGCAGGTATCGATATCGATGCATTCGCACCACGTCTGTCCTTCTTCTGGGCTATCGGTACCAACCACTTCATGGAAATCGCTAAGATGCGTGCTGCACGTATGTTGTGGGCTAAGATTGTTAAGCAGTTCAATCCAAAGAATCCTAAATCTTTGGCTCTGCGTACTCACTCACAGACCTCTGGTTGGTCTTTGACAGAGCAAGACCCATTCAACAATGTAGGTCGTACCTGTATCGAGGCTATGGCAGCTGCATTAGGTCACACTCAGTCTTTGCACACCAATGCATTGGACGAGGCTATCGCATTGCCTACCGATTTCTCTGCTCGTATTGCTCGTAATACTCAGATCTACATCCAGGAAGAGACTTACATCTGTAAGAACGTTGACCCATGGGGTGGTTCATTCTATGTAGAGAGTCTTACTAACGAACTGGCTCACAAGGCATGGGAGCACATCCAGGAAATTGAGAAACTGGGTGGTATGGCTAAAGCTATTGAGACCGGTGTACCTAAGATGCGTATCGAAGAGGCAGCTGCTCGTACTCAGGCACGTATTGACTCAGGTCAGCAGACCATCATCGGTGTGAACAAGTATCGTCTGGAGCATGAAGATCCTATCGATATCTTGGAAATTGATAACACTGCTGTTCGTGAAGAGCAGGTTCAGCACTTGAAGAAACTTCGTGAGAACCGCGATAACGAGGCTGTTAAGAAGGCATTGGCTGCTATTACTGAATGCGTTCGCACCGGTAAGGGCAACTTGCTTGAGTTAGCTGTAGAAGCTGCACATCTTCGTGCTACTACAGGTGAGATTTCAGATGCCTGCGAAGAAGTTGTAGGCCGTTATAAAGCAGTAATTAGAACTATTTCAGGAGTGTTCTCAGCAGAAAGCAAGAAGGATGAGCAGTTCCAGGAAGCTTGCCGCCTTACAGAAGAATTTGCAAAGAAAGAAGGTCGTCGTCCTCGTATCATGGTTGCTAAGATGGGACAGGATGGTCACGACCGTGGTGCAAAAGTTGTAGCTACAGGATATGCAGACTGTGGTTTCGATGTGGATATGGGTCCTCTGTTCCAGACTCCAGAAGAAGCTGCTCGTGAGGCTGTAGAAAACGACGTACACATTGTAGGTGCTTCATCTTTGGCTGCCGGTCACAAGACTTTGATTCCTCAGTTGATTCAGGAATTAAAGAAACTGGGGCGTGAGGATATCATGGTAATCGCTGGTGGTGTTATCCCTGCACAGGATTACGACTTCCTCTACAAGGCAGGTGTAGCTGCCATCTTCGGCCCTGGTACTCCAGTGGCTTACTCAGCTATCACTATGATGAACCTATTGATGGGCAAAGAGGCTTAAACTAAGCTTTAAATAATGAAAAAGAGAACGCATTTTAATGGCGTTCTCTTTTTTTATGATTATACATATTTTTTGCATAACTCTCTCAAAACTAATTTTTAAGGCCTCATCCAATAAGCCTTTTTTACTATTTAGGGAGGAATCTTCGGACATCAAGAAGCAAAGCACTCTCTTTTTTAAATGCACTTCCAATTCTTTAGCTGAAAAATTTGAATATCTCGCTGATTTTGCTTAATTTTGTACGGAAAATTTGCATTTATCAGGTACAAATAAAAACATACATATATTTATGGAAAATCTGGGATTAGGATTGACGTTGATGCTCATAGGTATGATTACCGTATTTGCCATCCTTCTAATTGTCATCTATCTAAGTAAAGGTCTAATCAACATCGTAAACAAGGTTGCTCCAGAAGAAGCTCCAAAGAAAAAGGTTGAGACTCCGGCTACTGCTAAGATAGATAGTAATATCATGGCAATCATTGAGGCTGCCGTCAAGGAACTTACAGCAGGTAAGGGAACCGTCACAAGTGTAGAAAAATTATAATTGCTAACAAAAAGATAAAGATATATTATGGCTAGAGAAGTTAAATTCAGTTTGGTCTTCCGTGACATGTGGCAGAGTGCAGGTAAATACCAGCCCCGTGTAGACCAGTTAGTTAAGGTTGCACCAGCAATCATTAAAATGGGATGCTTTGACCGAGTAGAAACCAACGGTGGTGGTTTTGAGCAGGTCAACCTACTTTATGGCGAAAACCCTAACAAAGCTGTTCGTGCATGGACAAAGCCTTTCCACGAAGCTGGCATTCAGACACACATGCTGGACCGTGCCTTAAATGGCCTCCGCATGAGTCCATGTCCTAAGGATTTGCGAAAATTATTTTACAAAGTGAAGAAGGCACAAGGAACTGACATTACTCGTATCTTCTGTGGCTTGAATGACCCTAGAAATGTCATTCCTTCTATCCAATATGCTAAGGATGCAGGCATGATAGCTCAAGCAGCTCTTTGCATCACTCACTCTCCTATCCATACAGTAGAGTACTACGTAAACCTTGCAAAACAATTTATTAATGCCGGTGCTGATGAAATCTGTTTGAAGGATATGGCAGGTATCGGTCGTCCTGAAACCTTGGGAAAAATTGTTGCAGGTATCAAAGCATTTAAGAAAGATATTATCATACAATACCACTCTCATGCAGGCCCTGGTTTTAATACTGCTTCTATCTTGGAAGTATGTAAAAATGGATGCGACTATGTAGATACGGGTATGTCTCCACTTTCATGGGGTACAGGTCATGCAGATATCATTACCGTTCAGGAAATGCTTAAGGACGCAGGCTTCAAAGTGAAGGACATCAATATGGAAGCTTACATGGAAGTCCGCACCCAGATTCAGGAAATGATGGACGACTTCCTGGGTTACTATATTCCAGAATTGAACCATCTGAACAACTCCCTGCTTATCAAACCAGGACTACCAGGTGGTATGATGGGTTCTTTAATGACCGACTTGGAAGACAACCTGAAATCACTGAATAAATGGAAGGTTAAGAACAACAAGCCTGAACTGACCACAGACCAACTTCTGATTAAGCTCTTTGATGAAGTGGCATATGTATGGCCTAAGGTAGGTTATCCTTGTCTGGTTACTCCATTCAGCCAATATGTTAAGAATCTAGCTTTGATGAATGTCATCCAAATGGAGAAGGGAAAACCACGCTGGTCTATGATTGCAGATACCATTTGGGACATGATTCTAGGAAAGGCTGGTCAGCTGCCTGGCACAGTAGCCCCAGAACTCATTGAAATGGCAAAGGCAGAAGGCCGTGAGTTCCAGACCAACGATCCACAAGAGAATTATCCAGACGATTTGGACGATTTCCGCAAGAAGATGAAAGAAAAAGGCTGGGATCTGGGAGAAGACGAAGAAGAGCTCTTCGAGTACTCTATGCACACTCCTCAGTATGAAGCATACAAAAGCGGAAAGGCTAAAGCCGACTTCGAAGCTGATTTGGCAAAACGTAAGGCTGCTAAGAATTCTTCAAACGGGGACAATGAGCCAAAGACTATTACAGTTTCACTTCACGGACAATCTTATAAGGTAAATATAGCATACGGTGTTCAGGCTCCAAAACCAGACGCACCTGCTGTAACTCCTACTGTAGCTCCTTCACCAGCAGGTTCAGGACACGAATTGCTGGCTCCACTGGAGGGTAAATTCTTCCTGGTTAAGGGTGCAAGTGATACTCCTGTGAAGATTGGAGACACTGTAAACGAGGGAGATGTAGTTTGCTACATTGAAGCAATGAAGACTTATAATGCAATCAAGGCTGACACAACAGGTACCATAACTGCAATCTGCTTCAATGCAGGTGACAGCGTGTCAGAGGATGATGTTTTGATGATCATTAGTTAATGAAAAGAAAGGCTGAAAATGGATATTTTAAATAAACTATATGAAATGACAGCCTTCGCCCAAACAGGCGGAGACTGGACTTTCCTCATCATGATTCTTATAGCATTTGTGTTGCTATATCTGGGAATCGTGAAGAAGTATGAGCCATTGTTGCTGATTCCTATCGGTTTCGGTGTACTATTGGCCAACTTCCCTGGAGGTGGTATGGGTGTAGTCCAAGCTGCATCCGACGGAACAGTTGTTCTTCCCGATGGTAGTAAAGAAATCATTTGGGATATGCCTTTGCATAAGATTGCACATGAACTGGGTCTGATGAACTTCATCTATTACATGTGTATCAAAACCGGATTCATTCCACCTATCATCTTTATGGGTGTGGGTGCCCTGACCGATTTTGGTCCTATGCTTCGTAACTTGAGGCTCTCCATCTTTGGTGCAGGTGCGCAGTTTGGTATTTTTGCAGTATTATTGAGTGCTCTGGCATTAGGCTTTACACCTCAAGAAGCTGCTTCTCTAGGTATCATCGGAGGTGCTGATGGTCCTACAGCTATCTTTACCACTATCAAGTTGGCTCCACATCTTCTAGGCCCTATCGCAATCGCAGCATATTCATATATGGCTTTAGTTCCAGTAATTGTACCTTTAGTAGTTAAACTGCTTTGTACAAAGAAGGAACTGATGATTAACATGAAGCAGCAGGATAAACTGTACCCTAACAAAACAGAAATAAAGAACATGCGTGTGCTGAAGATTCTGTTCCCTATCTGCGTAACTACGATAGTTGCACTACTTGTTCCAACAGCTGTTAGTTTGGTGGGTATGTTAATGTTCGGTAACTTGCTGAAAGAGCTGGGTGCCATGACAAGCCGCTTGTTTGAAACAGCAAGCAACGCCATCATGAATACTGCTACTATCTTCTTAGGACTGTCAGTAGGTGCTACCATGACTTCAGATGCATTCTTAAACTTTACAACTATCGGTATTGTTGTAGGTGGTTTCCTGGCATTTGCATTATCCATAGGGGCTGGTATCTGCATGGCTAAGATCTTTAACCTATTTGTAAAGAAGAAAGTAAACCCATTGGTTGGTGCTACCGGCTTGAGTGCTGTGCCAATGGCAAGCCGAGTAGCAAACGATATTGCTACACAATATGACCCTAAGAACCACGTACTGAATTACTGTATGGCAAGTAACATCTCAGGTGTTATCGGTTCTGCAGTGGCTGCAGGTGTTCTTATCTCATTCCTTGGCTAATGAAAATAATATATATATAAATGTATGGGCGGGTTTTCAATCCGCCCATACCTATTAAAATAAATCTATATGGGTTTTTTCTCATCACTATTCGGAAGTAAAAAACAACCTACTCCGGAAGAACTAGAAAAGCAAAAAGAAAGAAAATTTGACATCCTTAAATTTGATGGTGTTAAAGCACAACGAATGGGACAAATTCCCTACTCCATCAAATGTTTTACGGAGGCCCTAGCATTAAAAGAGGACTTCAGCACTAGATTATATCTAGCCAATTCCTATAATGCCATCCAAGATTATCCTCTAGCTTATGAGCAACTGGAAAAGATGGCAGAACTAGAGCCTAACAATATAGAAACTTATCTCATGATGGCTAGAGTGTCAGACCATCTTCAAAATTGGCAAGCCATGAACGATGCCTGTCAAAGGGCATATTTAATCGATGAAAATAAGCCAGAGATATATTACTATTTTGGCAAGGCATGTTATGGCTTGGAAGATGAAGTTTCCGCTATTGCCATGCTGACAAAAGCCATCAGTCTGGATAAAGAATATAAAGATGCATACCTCTTGCGTAGTGAAATCTACTGCAGTATGGAGCAATTTAAAAACGCTGAAGAAGATATAGACAAACTTCTTTCCATAGATGCAAATGATGAAACTTACCTGGCAAAAAAGGCTGAATTGAGAACCATAGCAGGAGATAACGAAAGTGCTATTAAATTCTATAAAACCATCATTGATCAAAATCCATTCAATGAACCTGTGATTATAGCACTGACACAACTTCTTATCGGACTTAAAAAATATGATGCAGCCTCAAAACTGGTAGATGAAGCGATAGAAAACAAGCCTGACTTTGCTGAAGCTTATAAAGAAAGAAGTCAAATCAAAAAATTGCAAGGTGATATTGCAGGTTCAGAAGAAGATTTAAAGATGGCTGAAAAGCTATTCAATGAGAGTAATAAGGGTAATACCAGTTTCACCAACATAGAAGAGGAAGTAAATGCACGGTATAAAGCCATAAATCCGTTCTCTTAGTTGAAAACTGTAAAAAATCTAGACCGTTCTACAAAAAATTGATACTTTTTATTGTAAATTAATGTAAAAAGAGTATATTTGCAGCGTGTTTTAGAAATATGGCATATATGAGAAATTTGTTTATTTCTTTTTATTACTTCTTTTATTACTTTTACTTTAGCTATAAAGTGAAGCGGGAAGTTGTATATATACCTCTGAAATAAGATTTAGTTAATGAGATACAGAGTCCCGCCTAATAGCGGGACTTTTTTTTGAAGATACAACAAACAATGAAGAAAGTAGCGATACAAGGTATTATAGGCTCTTATCACGACATTGCCGTACACCACTTTTTCGAAAGTGAAGAAATAGAATTAATCTGTTGCGACACTTTTGAACAAGTTTTTGAGGCAATGAAGAACGACAATAATGTACTGGGAGCAATTGCAATAGAAAATACAATTGCCGGCAGCCTACTGCACAACTATGAACTTCTTAGGGACAGTCAAATGACAATTGTTGGTGAGCATAAACTTAGAATAAGTCACAGCATCATGTGTCTACCCGACGATGACTGGGATAGCATCACTGAAGTCAATTCCCACCCAGTAGCCCTAATGCAATGTAGAGATTTTTTGAATAAACATCCCCAGTTCAAAGCTGTGGAAACAGAAGATACAGCTGCAAGTGCAGAAAGAATACATAGATTACAACTTCATGGACATGCTGCTATCTGCTCTAAATTTGCAGCTCCTCTTTATGGCATGAAGATTTTAAAGGAAGGTATTGAAACCAACAAACATAATTTCACTAGATTCCTCTTTCTAAGTGATCCTTGGAGGGCTGATGACATTAGAAATAAGAGCAAGGCAAATAAAGCAAGCATTGTATTTACGTTGCCTCATGCAGAAGGAAGTCTTTCCCAGGTATTATCTATTTTTTCATTTTATAAAATTAATCTTACTAAGATTCAGTCACTCCCAATCATAGGACGTGAATGGGAATACCAATTCTATGTAGATGTTATTTTCAACGATTACCTGAGGTTTCACCAATCCGTTGACGCAATAACCCCTCTAACACGTGAGTTTAAAATTTTAGGAGAATATCAAGATGGAAGACAGACAATATAATATACATCCTGCTAACAGGTTAGAAACAGTACAAGAGTACTACTTCTCACGAAAGCTGAAAGAAGTTTCGCAGATGAATGCGGAAGGTAAGAATGTCATCAACCTAGGTATTGGAAGCCCAGACATGCCACCTTCTGCTGAAACACTTGAAGTTTTAAACAAAGAATCTATCAAATCGGATGTCCACGGCTATCAGCCATACGTAGGCATCCCTGAACTAAGGGAAGGTATGGCCTTCTTCTACAAAAGATGGTACAATGTTCATTTGGATCCAAAAACTGAAATTCTTCCCTTAATCGGTTCTAAGGAAGGTATTCTTCATGTCACTTTAGCTTTTGTCAACCCTGGAGATAAGGTTCTTATACCAAATCCAGGCTACCCTACCTACACTTCAATAAGTAAGCTTTTAGGTGCACAAATTATCAACTATGACTTAATGGAAGATAATAAATGGCAGCCCAATTTTGACAAATTAGAAGAAATGGATCTCACCGATGTAAAGTTGATGTGGACCAACTACCCCAATATGCCTACTGGAGCCAGTGCCTCTTTAGAACTTTTCCAAAAACTAGTAGATTTTGCACATAAGCATAACATCGTGGTGGTCAATGACAATCCATATAGTCTCATTTTAAATGAACATCCTATCAGCTTATTACAAATAGAAGGAGCAAAAGATTGCTGCATTGAATTCAACTCCATGAGTAAAAGTCAAAACATGCCAGGATGGCGTGTAGGGTGGATTTCTACCAATTCTCAATTCATACAATGGATTATAAAAGTGAAAAGTAATGTAGATAGTGGAATGTTCAAGCCTCTACAACTTGCAGCAGCACAAGCTCTACATAATAATGATGAATGGCATCAAGAACATAACATAAAAATTTATGCAAAAAGACGCAAAATAGCTGAAGAGATAATGAATGCATTAGGATGCACATTTGACCCCACACAAGTAGGAATGTTCCTTTGGGGACGAATTCCAGATTCTTATGACAATGTAGAAATCCTGACAGAGAAAGTCTTGCACGAAGCTAATGTGTTCATAACTCCAGGTTTCATATTTGGAAATAATGGGAACCGGTATCTAAGAATCTCTCTATGCGCTAAAGAAGCTCAATTGGATGAAGCTTTAAGGCGTATCAAAACCATTCTTTAAAGAAAAAAAGAAAAAAATATATGGAAATTGAAAAGTTAAACCTCCAGGGTATTGAGGCTAAACGCCCATTAGTTATTACCGGACCTTGCAGTGCCGAAACAGAAGAGCAAGTATTAAATACGGCCCATCAGTTGGCAAATAAAGGGCTGAAAATTTTCAGAGCTGGTATATGGAAACCAAGAACCAAACCAGGAGGCTTTGAAGGTGTAGGGAAAATCGGCCTTCCCTGGATGAAGCGTGTTAAAGAAGAAACAGGAATGCTAGTAAGTACAGAAGTGGCAACTCCTATGCATGTAGAACAAGCTTTAAGTGCAGGCATGGACATCCTTTGGATTGGGGCTCGTACTTCGGCTAACCCATTTGCCATGCAGGATCTGGCCGATGCCTTACGAGGTGTAGATATTCCTGTACTTGTAAAAAACCCCGTAAATCCGGACCTTGAATTATGGATCGGTGCAATGGAGCGTCTTAATAATGCAGGCATTAAACGTATAGGTGCCATTCACCGGGGATTCTCTTCTTACGACAAATCAATATACAGAAATCTGCCGCAATGGCATATACCTATTGAACTACGTAGACGATACCCAGAACTTCCCATCATTTGTGACCCTAGCCATATAGGAGGGAAACGAGAACTGGTAGCGCCACTATGCCAACAAGCCATGGATTTAGGCTTTGATGGGCTTATGATAGAATCCCACTGTAATCCTGATGCTGCTTGGAGCGATGCCAAGCAGCAGGTTACTCCAGACATCCTTGATTACATTCTTAGTCTCTTAGTAATTCGTAATGAGAAAATGACAACAGAAAGCCTGAATGAGCTCAGAAAGCAAATTGACGAATGTGACAATAAACTTATAGAGATTTTGTCAAAGCGTATGCGCATCTCTCGTGAAATCGGAATGTATAAAAAAGAGCACAACATGACTATTCTCCAAGCTGAACGCTACTCAGAAATTTTGGAAAAACGTGGAGCTCAAGGTGCTCTTTGTGGTATCGGGAGCAATTGCGTTAAAAACATATTTGAAACCATCCACGAAGAAAGTGTTCACCAGCAAATGGAAATAATAAATAAATAAGAAAATGAAAATACTCATTTTAGGCGCTGGAAAAATGGGTACATTCTTTTGTGATGTACTTAGTTTTGACCATGAAGTTGCAATCTTTGATATAGACCCTAAACGTTTGCGATTTACTTATAACGCACGCAGATTTACAAAAGTAGAAGAAATTAAAGACTTTGAGCCAGAGCTAGTGATCAATGCTGCTACGGTAAAATACACTATTTCCGCATTCAACATGGTTCTACCACACATACCAGATAGCTGTATTCTTAGTGATATAGCTTCTGTTAAAACAGGATTAAAGAATTTCTATGAAACGTGTGGTCACAAATACTACGTATCTACGCATCCAATGTTTGGCCCTACATTTGCGAGCCTTAGCAACCTAAGCCAAGAAAATGCCATTATCATAAGCGAAGGTGACCATCTCGGTAAAGTATTCTTTAAAGATCTGTATCAACATCTTCACTTAAATATTTATGAATACACTTTTCAAGAACACGATGAGATAGTTGCATACTCTTTAAGCATTCCATTTGTTTCTACATTCGTTTTCAGTGCCGTCATGAAACACATTGATGCACCAGGAACCACTTTCAAGCGCCATGAGGCTATAGCCAGAGGGGTTCTCAACGAAGATGACTATTTACTACAAGAGATTCTTTTCAATCCAAATACTTCTGGGCAGGTGGAAAATATCCGTAAAGAGTTAGATGATTTGCAGGATATTATCGATAAAAAAGATTCCAACCGCATGAAAGAGTACTTAACAAAGATCCGAAAAAATGCTCTAAATTAAGTAATAAGGAAGGGGGCTGCAAAAGCCCCCTTCCTTATTCTAGCAAACCAAAATGCTGTAAGGCATGTAATATCCCATCTTTATCAGCATCATCGGTAATATAATCAGCATGTTCTTTAACGTTATCTCCTGCATTTCCCATGGCTATACCTATGGCTACATGATCCAGCATTAGAATGTCGTTTCCACCATCGCCGAATGCCATTGTTTCTGATAAGTCTATTCCATAATGGTCTATCATTGCATCTATACCAGCACTTTTGCTTACGTTTCCAGCTACCACATCAGCAAAAAGTTCATGCCAACGCATAGGATTACAATCTTTCAAAACGTTCTTCTTGAGAAAAACTTCCTCATCCTCACGGAAAAAACCGATGAGCTGTAATATATCATCATTTAATGCCTCCTCTAAAGGTAGATAATTCAAATTGGGGACATTCAAAAAATTAACAATATCCAAGACATCCTCACGGTCCAAATTATTCGCATACATCTTATCTTTAGCTACGGCCATAAAAGGTGTAGGATTCATTTGAGGCTTTAAATATTCCAACAAGGATTCTACATTATTTCTAGGGATATACTTACAACTAATTATATGCCCCTCAGCATCTATACATAAAGCACCTGTGACAGTAACCATGCCATCATATTCAACGCCCTCCAAGTTATCAATAAACTGGATGGGACGACCTGTACAGATAAAAACTTTTACACCTTTTACCCTTATTTCATGTATAGCCCTTCGAGTGGATTCTGGTACACTGTGACTTTTAAAAGGAACCAAAGTTCCATCTATATCAAAAAAAACAGCTTTTATCATTTACGTTATATTATAAAGTTGTAACATGAAAATAGGATAATATAGCCATCGTCATATTCATGCTTAGTTCACATAATAAGACTGTAGCTCCACAACAGTCACCTGTATAACCCTGAAGGCGCTTTTTCATCATCCCATACAAGAATAATAGCACAATAACAGGAGTCAAAAACCACAAGACCAATCCATCTATACTAAAAGGGAAGAAATATAAAAAGACAAATAGAGTTAATACAGCTACTACAAACATATAAATAAAATCCCATTTTGTCCATGGAGCATAAATCATCTTTATCTTTGCACCTTCAGAAGTCCGAGCATATTTTAAAGTTGCTGGGACAAAAGAAGCTAAAAACCTAGACCAAATAGCCGTTACAGTATAAATTAAAAAGCAGGCAACTGATGAATGATATAGACCTGCAAAATTAGATGACCATTCCCCTATAGAGACAAAGGTTGTAAGGAAATAAGAGATTAAAGCTAAAACACCATAAGTCCCTATATGGGAATCTTTCATGATGTCCAAGATACGTTCTTTAGTCATTCCTCCTCCAAATCCATCTACAAAATCAGCCAATCCATCTTCATGAAATCCACCGGAAATAAAAAGAGAACCTACCATTAGAATTAAGACTGTAATAGATGCAGGAAACCAAGGATAAATTCCAAAGAATATAATACTAGACCACAAAGCTGCAATTAAGCCACCTGCAATCATCCAATGATGGACAGCATAAGGATAGCTTTCAACCGGGGCACTCCAGATTTTCCACAATGGTATACGTGTAAACATACAACAAGCGGCCCACAAATGAGATAGTTTTTCTTTCAGCATTAAAAATACTTCGTAATTTTAGCAGATTCAAAATTATTCATTTCATTAATCATATGTACAGCTGACTCTATGATAGGATAAGCACACAATGCACCCGTACCTTCACCTAAACGAAGGCCTAAAGCCAACAGAGGCTTAGCCCCCATCAAATCCAGCATTTTCTTATGACCATATTCATCACCTACATGACCAAAAATTGCGTAGTCCAATACTTCTGGATACAATTTACTAGCAGCAAGCATGCAGGCACTCATAATAAATCCATCAACCAAAACTAGCATATGACGCTCAGCTGCTCTACACATGGCACCAATAGCTGCAACCATTTCAAAACCGCCAAACCAACGAATAATCTCTTCCGTTGTTACCTGTGTATTTTGATGTTTCGCCTTAAAATTCTCTACAGAAGATTTAAGTACACTTAGTTTATGCTGAATACCAGGATTATCTAATCCTGCCCCTGCACCTACGCAAGTTTCTAGTTCCAAATTACCCAAAAGGCTCAGCCAAATGGAAGATGGTGAAGTGTTGGCAATTCCCATCTCACCATAGCATATGATATTACAACCTTCCTCAAAACAGCGATCAACCAATTCACAACCTGTATTTATGGCACGGTCCATTTCCTCTCCTGTCATGGCTGCCTCGTGTAGGAAGTTCTTGGTTCCATTTGCTATCTTACAATTCAATATAGAAGGATATGCCGACAAATCATAATCCACACCCATATCCACCTCTATGAATTTGAATCCATGCTGTCTGCAAAACATATTCACTCCTCCACCTCCCTTTGTGAAATTTATCATTTGTTGCCATGTAATTTCACGAGGAGATACACTTACATTTTCTCTCTCTATGCCGTGATCTGCACCAAAAAGGATATGACAAGGATGATTTAAAGATGGAGAAAGAGTTTGCTGTACCAGACCTATTTGAATAGCCAATTCCTCTAAACGGCCCAGAGAATGCTTAGGCTTATTTAAATTATCCACTTTTTGGATTAAAGCCTCTTTAATAGTTTGGTCAGGCTGATGTATAGAAAATTCTCTCATTGTTACTTAATCTTTACGGGGATACCTGAAATCATAAGAATTACCTCATCAGACAAAGACGCTACATACTGGTTCAGCCAACCTAGCAAATCTGTAAAGTGCCGCTGAGCAGCATTGGCTGATGTTCCTCCCAATCCAATTTCATTCGTCACTACAACAAACGTAGAATTCTGCTGAAGGAGTTTCTGAAATTCCTCCTTTAATTCTTTTAATGTGGGTTCAACCTCGTGTTCAACACCATCACGATAGAAAAAGTTAGTGGCCCAAAGAGTCAAACAGTCTACCAGTACAACCCTTCCTTCTAGTGAGTGCCTAGACAAATGGAGCTCTTCCTCTATATTAGTCCACTGAGGACCTCGCCTTGCTTTATGCTTATCCACACGCTCCTTAAACTCATTATCCCAAATATGAGCTGTAGCCATATAAACAGGAAAATCAGACAAGGATAAAACTAATTGTTCTGCATAGGAACTCTTACCAGAACGCTGCCCTCCAGTTATAAGAATCAGTTTACTCATTTCTTATGATTTCTATTGCAAAAATACAACAAAAAAAGGAATTTTCGACTATCTTTGCAAAATGAAACAGTTACTTATTCCCATATTTAGCCTATTTGTATTTCTAGCTTCATGCTGTAATGGAAATCTCCGAGAGCACATTGCAAATAATGGCATTGTCTGCAATATGGAATATGCAGAAAACCTAACATTGATAAAATATGACCATTATACTAAAGCTGTCCTCCGAAATCCATGGGATAAAACCAGCGTATTACAAACCTATATTTTAGTTTCTGAAGACATCAATCCAGATTCCCTTCCTGAAGGTGTCATTATAAAGACTCCAATAAAAAACGCTCTCGTTTATTCTTCTGTACATTGCACACTTATTTGCGAATTAGGTGGTGAAAAGCAAATTGGTGGAGTTTGCGACTCAGAATACATTTATGCAGAAGAACTTAAAAACCGCTTAGCCAATGGGACTCTTGCCGATTGCGGTAACAGCATGAGCCCAAACTTTGAGAAAATCATAAAATTACATCCTCAAGCTATCTTTCTCTCACCTTATGAGAACAATAATGGATATGGCAAATTAGACAAACTAAACATACCTATTATCTTGTGTGCAGATTATATGGAAACCTCTGCTTTAGGTAGAGCTGAATGGGTAAAATTCTATGGTTTACTTTTCGGGCAAGAAAAGAAGGCCAATGAGCTTTTCTCCCAAGTATCATCCAACTTTAACAATCTAAAGGAAAAAGCTAAGAATTCCTTGAAACGTCCCAAAGTTCTTTCAGACACTCGCTACGGACAAATTTGGTACATGCCTGGCGGACACAGCACAATGGGGCAGTTGTATGAAGATGCTGGAGCTTTAAACCCATTTGGATATTTAGAACAAAGTGGAAGTGCACCTCTTTCTGCTGAGCAAGTCTTCGACAAGGCACACGATGCAGATGTATGGATTATAAAGTATAACCAGCCTACAGACAAGACCCTAAAGGAGTTAAGCAAGGAAGATGCTATATATAAACAGTTCAAGCCATTTAAAGAAGGCAACGTCTACGGTAGCAACACTAGCACATCTCGCTTCTATGAGGAAACTCCCTATCATCCTGACCGGTTGCTGGCTGACTTCATCCAAATATTTCATCCAGAACTTGGCCTAGAACACAAACTGAAATACTTCAAGAAATTGGAAAAAGAATGAACTTTAGCTTCAAAAATAAAAGTAAAAACATATCGATACTTCTATCTCTTAGCATCTTTATATTGTTTCTTTCCAACATTTTCTTTGGATCTGTTTCCATTCCTATCCAAGAAACGTGGAATATACTTATAGGAAAAGCCGATGCTGATAGCCCGTGGAGATATATTATAATAGAATGCAGGCTACCTCAAGCCCTCACAGCTCTACTTGCGGGTGCAGGTCTGGCCATCTCTGGTCTAATGCTACAGACCGCTTTTGATAACCCTTTAGCAGGTCCATCCATTTTAGGTATCACTTCTGGAGCCAGTCTTGGAGTAGCTATCGTAATGATGTCCATGGGTGGTATGGTCACTGCTGGCACCTTGACCATAGGAGGCTATATGGCAACCATATTATCAGCTTTCATCGGGAGCATTTTCATTATGGGACTATTATTGCTGTTTTCCAACATATTGAAGAACAATCTACTTTTGTTGATTACAGGCATTATGCTTGGCTATATTACTACATCAGTCATTAGCCTCTTAAACTACACAACCACAGAACAAGGACTTCAAAGCTATACCCTCTGGGGGTTAGGCAATTTCAATGGGGTATCATGGGAGCAAATGCCATTTTTTTGCATAACTATGGTTCTTGGCATTGGAATAGCACTTTCACTCATCAAGCCTCTGAATGCATTGCTTTTAGGTAATCAATATGCGGAAAATCTAGGTGTCAACCTAAAAAGGGTGCGAAACCTATTGCTATTTTCCACGGGCTTACTCTGTGCTATCGTAACTGCGTTTTGTGGACCTATTTCTTTCATTGGTTTAGCTGTTCCCCATATAGCACGGCTGATGCTTCATTCTAACAATCATCGTTCTCTTATGCCTATCACATTGCTCTGTGGCTCAGCTATAGCTTTATTCTGCAATCTGCTCTGTACTCTACCCAAAGAATTGGTGATTCCATTAAATGCTGTAACCCCTATCATAGGAGCTCCGGTCATTATCTACGTTATTTGTTCTAAAAGATTCAGAGGATAAAAACGAAAGGAAGGAAGGATATTTGGTTATTTTACTTTATCTTTGCAATCCAAACTTTAATATATGATTGTCTGTATAGCAGAGAAACCTAGTGTCGCAAAAGACATCGCCAACGTTTTAGGTGCCAAATCATCACACGAAGGCTATATAGAAGGCAATGGTTACCAAGTAACCTGGACCTTCGGCCATCTTTGTGAACTTAAAGAACCTCATGAATATAGCCCCAACTGGAAAGCATGGAGCCTAGCCTCTCTCCCTATTATACCAGAACGCTTTGGTATAAAACTGAAAACAGATAAAGGCATAGAAAAACAGTTCAAGATCATTCAGGAACTAATGCAAAAAGCTGATATGATTATCAACTGTGGTGATGCTGGACAAGAAGGCGAACTTATCCAACGTTGGGTCATGCAAAAGGCAGGTGCAAAATGTCCTGTAAAGCGCCTTTGGATTTCCTCACTAACAGAAGAATCAATACGAGAGGGATTCAAGTCATTAAAAGATCAAAGCGAATACCAGTCACTTTATGAAGCCGGATTAAGTCGTGCTATTGGCGACTGGACACTTGGCATGAATGCCACTCGTCTTTATACTTTAAAATATGCCCAGAACCATCAGGTCCTTTCAATAGGCCGAGTTCAAACCCCCACTCTAGCGTTGATAGTTAAGCGCCAGCAAGAAATAGAAACTTTTGTCCCTGAAGCTTATTGGGAACTAAAGACCGTTTATAGGAATACCACCTTCAACGCAACAAAAGGACGTTTTTCCAGTGAAGAAGAAGGAAGAGAATTCCTAGAAAAAATAATCGGAAAAGATTTCTTCGTCACAGAACTTAGTACGAAAAAGGGGAATGAAGCTCCACCACGATTATTCGATTTGACATCTTTACAAGTAGAGTGTAACAAAAAATATGGATTCTCTGCAGACCTGACCTTGCAAACCATCCAATCACTCTATGAAAAGAAATTCACCACATACCCACGTGTAGATACAACCTACTTGAGTGATGACATTTATCCTAAATGTGCTAACATCCTAAAAGGTTTACATGAGTATAAAGCTTATACTGCGCCACTGGAAGGGAAAAAACTTATTAAAAGTAAAAAAGTTTTCGACACAAGTAAGGTTACAGACCACCATGCTATTATTCCAACAGGCGTTCCAACTCAGAATCTATCAGATTTTGAGAAACGAGTCTATGATTTAATCGCTCGCCGATTTATCGGAGTATTCTATCCCGACTGCAAATTTTCTACCACAACCGTTTTAGGCAAAGTAGAAGATATTGATTTCAAGACTAGTGGCAAACAGATTTTGGAACCAGGGTGGAGAGTCCTATATACTAAACAGACACAAGATGAAGACGAAAAAGAAAACGATGAAGAACGCACTTTGCCAGCCTTCACTATAGGAGAATATGGCCCTCATATTCCAGATTTACAACAGAAGTGGACAACTCCACCAAAACCTTATACAGAAGCTACCCTTTTAAGAGCAATGGAAACCGCTGGAAAATTGGTAGATAATGATGAATTACGCGACGCCTTAAAGGAAAACGGTATTGGTAGACCTTCAACACGTGCTGCCATTATTGAAACATTATTCAAGCGTCATTACATACGGAAGGAAAAAAAGAACCTATTTGCTACTCCTACAGGAACTGAACTTATTAGCCTTATTCATGAAGAATTACTAAAAAGTGCAGAATTAACAGGTATATGGGAACGCAAGTTACGCCAAATAGAAAGTAAGAACTATAGCGCACAGACTTTTATTTTAGAATTGAAAGCTATGGTTGCAGATATTATCCAATCTGTGTTAGCCGACAATTCTAATCGAAGAGTTTCTGCAGCTGCTGAAGAAAAGAAGCCTACTATAAAGAAACGTTCTACAACTACCAATAAAAAAACAAAAGTTCAGAAGAACGACAATAAGGCAGATAATATCATCCCTACAGAAAAGGCACCTACTCCTGTAATTCCATCATCTACCGATGATAGCATTATTGGACGCAAATGCCCTATTTGCGGAAAAGGAATCATTATCAAAGGAAAAACGGCATACGGCTGTTCTAATTGGAAAGAAGGCTGCAACTACCGAATACCTTTTGACACTAAGGTGTAATCACTTGTTCTGGAGAGAAACCAGAACGGATTCTCCATTCTTGAGGATATAAATTATTGGCTCTATTCCCTACATTCTTTACAAAGCCCAGCGGCTGATGATTGTAGGTCAACAGCACAAAACCTTTTGGTGTCTCAGCACTCAATGATAAAGATTCTTTTCTTAGATAAGAGATAGCCTGATTATAGGAAACCTCCTCTCTTGGGAAACTATCAGAAGCTACTTGGCTCATAGCCAAACAATGATCTGGAATAACATCTTTTCCTTTGATGCTACCTATTGTAATACCTGCATGGAGAATATTCAAATTCTGACTAAGTATTCCCCATTGTTCTACATATGTCTTAGGGAAAGCTATAATCATATCCTTATACAACTGAAATTGGAAATTATCTCTATCCTTAATCCACTCTTTGCAAATATTTGGGATAGAAACTGCATTATTTTTAGTTGGCTTCTTCTGCTTTTCTTTCTTCCTCCCAGAAAATATAGGCTCTTCAGCAGACGTTTTACGTAATACTGCCATAAAAAGACCCTCTCCCTTAGTTTTGTGAGGTAAGAAACGATAAACGGGAATCTTTTCCCCTCCTAAAGCCGATGTGATTTTCCAATCTTCTAAAACAGGAACATCAAGTATATCAGCACCTAAATTTTCCTGAATCCATCTTATATTCTGCTCATTTTCCAATGTATTAAAAGTACATGTAGAATACACAAGAATGCCACCAGGCTTTAAACTAGGCCATACATTTTCCACTATCATACGTTGCCGTTTCCAGCACGCATCTACATTTTCTAAATTCCATTCCTCTATAGCCACCTCATCCTTACGGAACATACCTTCTCCAGAACAAGGTACATCAGTCAATATAAAATCAAAGAAATGAGTTAAATGGGAAAAAGCAGAAGAATCATTATGAGATACTATTGTAGAAGGATGCCCCCATTTAACAAGATTCTCTTTTAAAATTTGAGCACGATGTGGCATCACTTCATTAGCTATTAAAAGACTTCCATCTGGAAGATTATCTTGCAACAAAGTACTTTTTCCACCTGGAGCTGCACATAGGTCCAAGGCTACTGCAGGTTCCTTCACATAGGTTTGGACAACCTGAGACAAAAACATAGACGAAGCTTCTTGCACATAATAAGCTCCCACATGAAATAACGGGTCAAAAGTGAATGTTGGGCGCATTGGCAAATAATAACCCATAGAGCACCATGGCACTTGCTCCCATCCCTCTTTAGGGCGAATAAAAGGTTTTCCCTTATTTAGACGTATGCTTACAGGAGTGTCTACAGACAGAGCTTTTAAGAATTCTTTGAGTTCCTCAGAGCTAAGCAACTGACTCATACTATGAATAAATGATGAAGGCAAGTCCATAATTCCAATTTTTCTGCAAAGATAAAGGAAAAATCAGTTATCTTTGCACTACAAATAAAAAAACAAGTCAAATGAAACAGTACCTAGATTTACTTGACCGCATTATGAAAGAAGGTGTGGTAAAGACAGACCGAACAGGAACGGGGACTAAAAGCATTTTTGGACATCAAATGCACTTTAACCTTGAAAATGGTTTCCCCTTGGTAACCACTAAGAAAGTCTTCTTACGTGGAATTATAGAAGAACTTCTTTGGTTTATTAGCGGGGATACCAACAAACACACTTTGCAAGCAAAGAATGTACATATTTGGGATTCTTGGGGTGATGATGAAACAGGTGAACTAGGACCTATCTATGGCAAACAATGGAGAGCTTGGCAAGACTATGAGGGAGGAAGCATAGATCAATTATCCAATGCCATAGACTTGATAAAAAACAATCCTGATTCCCGCCGTATCATCGTTTGCTCATGGAATGTAGCCCAAATAGATCAAATGGGATTACCACCATGCCATTGCTTCTTTCAGTTTTATGTAGCTGATGGCAAGTTGAGCCTTCAGCTTTATCAACGCTCTGCTGATATGTTTCTAGGGGTACCGTTCAACATTGCATCCTATGCCTTGTTGCTTATGATGGTGGCACAGGTAACCGGTTTAAAGCCAGGAGAGTTTATTCATACTACTGGTGATTCCCATATTTATCTTAACCACATGGAACAAGTCAAACTACAATTAAGCCGTACACCTCGTCCCCTTCCAACGATGAAAATTAACCCTAATGTAAAAAGTATCTTTGATTTTAAATATGAAGATTTCAAATTAGAGGGCTATGATCCTTGGCCTGCTATTAAAGGAGAGGTGTCTGTCTAAGATTACTAATCTTGGGGCATGAAGATTAATAATCTTAAGACTTGAAGATTACTAATCTTATGTCCATAAGGATACTAATCCTTCTAAGCATACTTTATATCATAAGATTAAACCACCTATCAAGTATGAATAAAATATCTATTATAGCAGCTGTTGCTGAGAATGGGGCCATAGGTTACCAGAACAAATTAATTTACTGGCTTCCAAATGACTTGAAACGCTTTAGGATTTTGACAACAGGCAATACCATCATTATGGGTCGAAAAACTTTCGAGTCACTTCCTAAAGGTGCACTACCAAACAGAAGAAATATTGTATTAACTCGCCAAAAGGCCAATTTTGAGAACGCTGAATGCTATCCTTCTTTGGAAGAAGCACTGAATGCCTGTAAAGATGATAATCATATCTATATCATAGGAGGCAATAGTGTATACCAACAAGCCTTGAAATATGCAGATGAATTATGTCTAACCTTAATCAAGGATACCCCAGAAAAAGCTGATGCCTTCTTTCCTCCATATAAAGATGAATGGAAAGAAATTTCTAGAGAGGACCATGGAATAGATGAAAAACACCAATATGAATATAGTTTTGTAGATTATATAAAAAAAGAACAGGCAGAATAAAAATCTGCCTGTTTTTTCATTTTATATCTATCGGAATTTGTTTTCTAAAAGCTTCATTAAATGAAATAATGGTTTCAGATCTCTGCAAACCTAACGGTTGTAGTTTATCATGAATAATACTCAATAGATGGTGATTATTCTTGGCATAGATCTTTAAAAACATGTCATAACTTCCTGTTGTGAAATGACATTCTACAACTTCTGGAATATCATTAAGAGCTTTCAACACATCATCAAAGGATTCTGGGTCCTTCAAAAATAGCCCCACATACGCACAGGTTTCATAACCGATCTTTTCAGGATCTAGCACAAATACCGACCCTTTAATAACTCCTTCATTAATTAGTCTCTGAATACGTTGATGAATGGCAGCACCAGAAACATTACATAATCTTGCAACTTCCAAAAAAGGAATACGAGCATTACTTGCAATAATACTTAAGATCTGCTCATCTAATTCGTCCAATTGATACCTTCCCATATTATTTTTAATTATTTATGCAAAGGTAAACATTTTATCTAAAGTTCCACAGAAATGTGGCAAATTTAATTACACACTGATAAAATTTGACTAATTTTGCATTTATCTATTAACCAACTGTAATATGAATAAAAAAATATTTGCCATTGCTCTTTGCTTTGGATTGAATACCACGGCAAGAGCACAACAATTTGAAGATTATTTTGAAGATGCCACCTTGCGAATTGACTATATCTTTGCTGGCAACCATGAGCAGCAGGAAATATATCTGGATGAGTTAAACAAAACCCCTAAATGGGCAGGTAGAAGACATAATCTTTGCGACCTACCATTAGAAGGTAACGGACAAATTACCGTAAAAGACAAAGAAACAAATCAAATCATCTATAAGCACTCTTTCTCAACTCTATTTCAAGAATGGTTGGTAGAGGAAGAAGCTACACGACTAAAAAAATCTTTTGAGAATCCTTTCCAGATTCCATTCCCCAAAAATAATATAATAGTAGAAGTTAAGCTTTTAGACACACATCGTAATGTAAGCTGTTCATATATACATGAGGTAGACCCTAAAGACCCTTTAATTGCACAAAGAGGTTATGGTTTCCAACCCCAATCTAGAACACTCATAAAAAGCGGTGATTTGGATAAATGTATTGATATAGCAATAGTGGCTGAAGGATACACTAAAGAAGAAATAGAAACATTCTACTATGATGCTAGAATAGCCACAGAGTCTCTATTTGAACATGAGCCTTTCAAAAAAAATAAAAACAAATTTAATATCGTGGCTGTAGCCTGTGAATCTAAAGATTCAGGAGTAAGTATACCCCAAAACAATGTGTGGAAAAACACTGCTTTATCATCCCATTTTGACACATTCTATTCAGATCGTTACCTAACAACACTACATTTAAAGGAACTCCACAACACTCTAGCAGGCATTCCTTATGAACATATTATCATTTTAGCCAATACATCAGAATATGGTGGTGGAGGTATTTATAATAGCTACACTCTTACAGCTGCTCACCATAGAGATTTCCGTCCTGTAGTTGTTCATGAATTTGGACACAGTTTTGGAGGTCTTGCCGATGAGTATTACTACGACGACGAATTTGAACCTCAATACCCAAAAGATACTGAACCTTGGGAAAAAAATATTACCACTTTAAAAAACTTCGATTCAAAATGGAAGAATTTAATCGAAGAAGGCACCATCATACCAACACCTTTATCTTCTGACGAAGATGAAATATACAACAAAGTAGGAATATTTGAAGGAGGAGGATATAGTTCTAAAGGAGTATACAGAGGTACACAAGAGTGCCGCATGAAAATAAATGAAGCTCCAAAGTTCTGTCCTGTATGCCAAGATGCGTTAGAAGAACTTATAGAGTTTTATGTAAAATAAAAGAGGAGGGACTCAAATCCCTCCTCCTTTTATTTAAGATTAGATAGATTTACTCACCACCTACAGCAGAGTAGTTAATCTTCAAAGCATAAGCTTTTCTTAAAGCCTGCTTAACATCAGTGATAATACCCATCTGAGTATCCTGGTCGCACTTCAATGAAACCTTCATAAAAGGCTGATCAGCCTCACTCATGTTCATACGCTCCTGCTGGATGTAATCTTGTACTTCATCTACTTCAGCAAATTTATCATTTAACTGAATACGGCTATCAGTACCCATCTTTCCTGCTAATTGATCAGTAGGCTGACCAATATAGATGAAAGACACTAAAGACTTCTTCTCCAATTTTTCCAGAACTGAATTCTGGCCTTTTGGCAATTTCAGCTTCACCTGCAATGTTACTTCACGCATAGTGGTAACAATCATGAAGAAGAACAAGATGGTAAAAATCAAGTCAGGCAGAGATGAAGTATTCATCTCAGGCATTTCTCTTGATCCGTTTTTATTAAACTTTCCCATTATTTCTTTCCTCCATAGTTTTTAGGTTCTGCCTCAGAAATCTTCTGTGGATAATAATCACGTACAGCCTTTTGCTGGTCTTCATTCAGTTCTGCATATGGCTTACCAAACTGCTTTTGAGAAATCTCATCACGAAGTTCATTGTAAGCTGCAATCAATTCATGCTGAACATTGAAATAAACCTTATAAGGAGTACCACGGTCATTCTGTACAGAGATTACATGATTCTTAGTTATTTCAACATCACCAAAATAAGGCAAGCGCTCAGTATGGAACTCAGGCTTATTTTCCTCATGCTTAGGGTTTGCTATGAAATCCTTCACAATTGCTCGTAACTCTTCTAGTCTGATGAACTTTTGGCCATCCATGTCCTCAAGCATGAGATTACCTGCGGAGTTCATACGCACATTCAAGATGTTACGCTCCTTGACTATAATATCCTTCACTTCGGCGTTTTCCTCAGGAGGTGGTGGCAACTGACGTGCCAAACCTCTATCGGTATCCATTGAAGTTGTAACCAAGAAGAAGATGAGCAACATGAAAGAGATATCAGCGGTTGAACTGGTATTCAAACCCGGCATCTTTCTTTTCTTTTTTGCCATACTTTCTTTCTTTAGATATTATTTAATTTTTGTTTTTGATAACACCAGTCAAGTTTACTACGATTCCAACAGCTGCAATAGCCAAAAGAATATAGATAGAGATGATCATAATGTCAGAGATCCAAGACCAAGTACCCTCAGTTACTGTACCATCAGCAGCAGTTACAGGAGCTGAAGAACCAAATACAGCACCCAGTACTAAAGAAGCAATCAGAATAACAACTGCACAAATTGCAACCTTCTTTCCAGGAACACCTGTTTTCGCATCATCGACGCCACTTCCAGATGTAGCACTCTTTATTGCGCTCCATATCATCAAAACGATACAAACGGCTACCAAAGCGTACATCAAGAAAAGCAGTCCTTCTGTCATAGCGGGCTCATTATACTCGCCGACAGGATTATCATAACCTACCGTGTAGAACAATACAAATACCACTGCAATAATGGCAAAGCATGCATACAAGGCATAGTTAGAGATTTTCTGAATTTTCATTGTTGTCTACTTAAAAGAGTTAATTACTTTGCGATCTTAGCCTTTGTTACCATATCCAACAGCTGGATAGAAGCATCCTCCATGTTGCTAGTGATTGACTCAATCTTAGCAAGGATGAAGTTGTAGAAAACCTGAAGAATCAAAGCAACAACGATACCGAAGATAGTAGTAATCAACGCAACCTTCATACCACCTGCAACAACGGTTGGAGAGATATCACCTGCCTGCTGGATCTTATCGAATGCCATAACCATACCGATTACAGTACCCAAGAATCCGAGTGATGGAGCCATTGCAATAAACAAGGTAATCCAAGAGCAGTTCTGCTCCAGATAACCAGCCTGAACACCACCGTAAGCAGTAACGGTACGGTCTACAGTGTCAAGACCCTCATCAACATGCATCAAACCCTGATAGCAAATAGATGCTACTGGACCACGAGTGTTCTTAGCAACCTGCTTTGCACCTTCGATGTCCTTGTTAGCCAACTTAGCCTCAATGTCCTTCATGAGTTTCTTAGTGTTAACCTCAGCCAAAGACAGATAAATGATACGCTCAATACAGAAAGCCAAACCAAGTACCAAAGCGATAGCAACCAATGACATGAAGCCTGCATCACCTTCGATGAACTTAGTCTTCAATTCCTTATGAAGAGAACCGCTCTCTTCAACAACTGGAGCTGCTTCAGCTACTTCATCTACAGCTGGAGCTGCTGCTTCCTCTACCTGCTCTGTAGCTGCTGAATCAGCAGCTGCTGGCTCTTGAGCTACCATGTTCTGGGTGATACCGAAGGTCATCATACCCATAACTGCAACAATTGCAAAAAACTTTTTCATTGTGTGTCTAAAAATTTTAAAGATTAATTAATTAATTGTTTATAAATTGTTTTTCACATATTTCTTTTATGCGGAGAGAGGGGGATTCGAACCCCCGAAACGCTTTCGGCGTTTACACGCTTTCCAGGCGTGCCTCTTCAACCACTCGAGCATCTCTCC
>AUXO015670580.1_pt1 | contig 30092 bp, 30 predicted proteins | sample 768731 | NCBI WGS metagenome assembly AUXO01 (sample SAMN02715735, study PRJNA202380) | gut metagenome | biome: sheep rumen | host: Ovis aries | place: New Zealand: Palmerston North
TTTTCAATGCAAAAAATTTATATGGCTTGACCAATGTCAAGACACAAAGAGAATATACATTATATTATATATAAGTATCACTCTGTTGTTTTGAAAAACGTAGTTCGACGCGATGTGGACTCAGCAATCTTCACGAATTAGGGACAATTATTTGAAACGCAGAAAAAAAACACATAAATATTTGCTTAATTGCATAAATATTAATACCTTTGCAGCCAAATTTGGAATAAATATACCGATATGAAGAGTAAGAAGAACAGATTAGAAGCACTCCGGTTGATTATCTCAAGTCAGGAGTTAGGCAGTCAAGAAGAACTTCTTGGAGCCCTGCAAAAGGAAGGATTCAAGCTGACCCAAGCTACACTGAGCCGTGACCTGAAACAACTGAAGGTGGCAAAGGCAGCCTCAATGCGCGGCGACTATGTATATGTGCTTCCCAACGAAACGATGTACAAGCGAATAAGTACTCCGGCTTCGGCAAGAGAGATGATGATGGTTCCCGGCTTTATGAGCATAAACTTCTCTGGTAACATAGGAGTGATAAAAACACGCCCAGGATATGCCAGCTCGATTGCATACAATATCGACAATCACGACATACCCTATATATTAGGCACAATAGCTGGCGACGACACCATCTTTATAGTAATAAAACAGGGCGTTAACTATAACGACGTGACCGAAGCTCTTAGCGAAGTTGTGCCGAACATGAAATAAGACAATACAGTATTAATAATAAGAAATGGACAAAGAAGAAATTGAAATTCTTGTAGCTGGTCCGGAACATGAGAAATATGTAGATACCATATTGACAACAATTTCCGAAGCGGCAAAAGTAAGAGGCACTGGAATCGCCAAACGAACACATGAATATCTAACCACGAAGATGAGAGAAGCAAAGGCAGTGATTGCACTGACCGCCGATGAACAATTTGCAGGATTCAGCTACATCGAGACCTGGGGTAACAAGCAGTATGTAACAACTTCAGGACTTATCGTACACCCAGACTTCCGAGGACTCGGAATCGCTAAACGGATAAAAGACATGACATTCACTTTGGCACGTACTCGATGGCCACATGCAAAAATATTCTCTCTCACCAGCGGAGCAGCGGTGATGGCAATGAACACCCAGTTAGGCTACAAGCCAGTGACATTTGCCGACCTTACCGACGACGAAGCATTTTGGAAAGGATGTGAAGGATGCGTTAACGTTGACGTTCTTCACCGCACAGAACGCAAGTATTGTATATGTACAGGAATGCTGTTCGACCCAGAAGAACATCTTCCTGCAAAAATCCCCCAGGAAGTACTGGAAAGAATCAAGACATTAGACAATTAAGAAAACTCAAACAACATACAATGGCAAAAAAAGTAGTAGTAGCATTTTCAGGTGGTCTCGACACCAGCTACACAGTAATGAAACTGCACAACGACGGCTATGAAGTATATGCAGCATGTGCAAACACAGGCGGTTTTTCTGCCGAACAGTTGAAAAAAAACGAAGAGAACGCTTACAAATTAGGCGCAAAGGAGTATGTCACCCTCGATGTTACTCAGGAGTATTATGAGAAGTCGTTGAAATACATGATTTTCGGCAATGTTCTTCGCAACAACTGCTATCCTATCAGTGTCAGCTCTGAGCGCATTTTCCAGGCAATTGCCATAGCCCGCTATGCCAACGAGATAGGAGCAGATGCCATAGCCCACGGTTCTACCGGTGCCGGTAATGACCAGATACGATTCGATATGACATTTCTCGTAATGGCTCCTACCGTAGAAATTATCACTCTAACGCGAGACCATGCGCTCTCACGCAAGGAAGAAGTTGACTATCTCAATGATCACGGTTTTACTGCAGATTTCACCAAACTGAAATACAGCTACAATGTTGGCATTTGGGGAACAAGCATATGCGGTGGCGAGATTCTCGACCCCACTCAAGGTCTTCCCGAAGAGGCTTATCTCAAACACGTGACCAATGAGCAACCTTCACAGCTGAAGATAACTTTCGAGAAAGGCGAAATTGCAGCTGTAAACGGCGAAAAGTTCGATGACAAGATTAAAGCAATCCAGAAGATTGAGGAAATTGGTGCTTCATATGCCATTGGCCGCGACTGTAATGTTGGCGACACTATCATCGGCATCAAGGGGCGTGTAGCATTCGAGGCAGCGGCTCCGAAGCTCATCATCGAAGCTCATCGCCTACTTGAGAAATCGACCCTTTCCAAATGGCAGCAATACTGGAAGGACCAGGTAGCCAACTGGTATGGCATGTTCCTGCACGAAAGTCAGTATCTGGAGCCTGTTATGCCCGACATAGAGGCAATGCTTACATCGTCGCAGCGTAATGTCACTGGGACAGCTATCCTTGAATTGCGCCCTTATGGTTTCCAAACTGTTGGTGTTGATAGCGAGAACGACCTCTCAAAGTCGAAACTCGGTGAATATGGCGAGATGCAGCACGGCTGGACTTCTGATGAAGCCAAAGGATTCATCAAGGTCAGCTCTACCCCACTGCGCGTATATTATGGAATACACAAGAACGAAAAAAGATAATCATTATGCAAAAGCAATTCAAGTTATCTGTCGTTGATAAGAAAGTCGGAGGAGTTTGCGGAGGCATTGCCGAATACTTTCAAATAGACTCACTGCTGGTACGTATTGCGTTCCTGATTCTGATATTTGGATTCGGAACCGGTCTGCTCGCGTACATTTTATTATGGATATTAGCTCCCAAAGACAACAACTATCTGCCATGATTAGAGTAGGAATTTTAGGCGCCGCTGGATACACTGGCGGTGAACTCATCCGTCTGTTACTGAACCATCATCAAGCAGAGATTGTCTTTGCATATAGCGAAAGTAATGCTGGCAATCTGTTATCCGATGTACATGAGGGGCTTATTGGCGAAACAAACATGAAATTCACCTCGAATATGCCCTTCGATGATGTTGACGTACTGTTTTTCTGCTTTGGACACGGCAAGAGCGAACAGTTCCTTAAAGAGCACACTATACCCACCAATGTTAAGATTATCGACCTGGCCCAGGACTTTCGCATACAGGCACACACACAGCCCCTCCATATCATGAATAGGAGTGATGTATCTCAAGATATGTTTATCTATGGTTTGCCTGAAATAAACCGCGAGACGATTCGCCATACACGTTGCTTGGCCAATCCCGGCTGCTTTGCAACCTGCATACAGCTTGGCCTACTGCCTGCTGCAAGGATGGGAATTCTCATCGATGATGTGATTGTCAACGGCATAACAGGCAGTACCGGAGCAGGTCAAAAGCCCAGTGCCACCACCCACTTCTCCTGGCGCAACAACAACATCAGTACATATAAGATGCTAACCCACCAACATCTTCACGAGATTTGCCAAAGTCTGAATCAGGTCCGTCCCAATGGCAGCAAACCCATAGGCTCTCCTATAGACCCCGTTACCGACGGCGTAGAAATCGATTTCATCCCCTATCGCGGCGACTTCGCCCGTGGCATATTTGTTACGAGCATTATCAAGACAGATGCAGACGGTGCCGCCGTGGTTGCTGAATTCAAGAATTTCTATAAAGATGCAGCTTTCACCCACTACAGCGAAAAGCCAATTGACTTGAAGCAGGTAGTCAACACGAACAAATGCCTCGTTCACGTTGATTGTATCAATGGCAAGGTAGTAATCACATCTGCGATTGACAATCTGTTGAAGGGTGCTGTCGGACAAGCCGTCCAGAACATGAACCTAATGTTTGGAATCGACGAGACTACAGGTCTCCGACTAAAAGCCTCAGCATTTTAAGCATAAAAATAGTCGCAGTAGGTCAACGCCCATTGCGACTATTTCTTTTATTGTTATCTCTCTTCTTATTATATTAGAACTCGAACAGAGATTTGCGCGACTGTGCTACCTCTTCTTTAGAATCGTTAAGCTGCTGTCTGAGCTGGTCAACGCTAATAGCATTGAGTTTCTCAAGTGGCTGAAGAACTGAAAGAAGCTGCATCAGCTGAGGGTTATACTCAGATAGTTCCTCAAAGGCGTCAACCAGCAATGCGATGCGATAAGTAATGTCTTCGGCATCCTTGTCGGTGAAGTTTGCCAGAAGCTTTTCCTGATTCTGTGTGAGCAGAAAAGTCTGTTCTACAATAGCAGTAGCTGCACATTCCCAGAAGAAGTTAGCACGTCCGTTTTCTTCTTCTATCTTATAGAGTTTTTTGTTCGTCTCTGCGAAGTTCTTATCGTTATATGTCACTTCTTCGTCCTTGATGAGTTTGAGTGCCGGATCGTTTACTTCAGAAGCGAGTTTCTGCATTGCCTGACTATACATATCGTTCATCTCGTACTGCTGAGCTACTTTTTGGTCGATGTAATATACAGTCAATGCACGATACTTAGCCGAGAGAGTCTCCAGTTTTCCTTCGAGCTTTTCAGGAATAAAGAGATAGTCGGGTGTCACTTTCTTTTCATCAGCAGAAAGATTTATTTTTCCATCTGGAGTAACAGAATAGAACTTCGACGGATTGAGCCTCAGCAGACACTGCGTTAGGCTGTCGAGCTGAACGCTCATACCAGCCTTAATCTGTCTCTCTTCGAACGTCTCGGTAGAGTCGGACGAGCCCTCGGCTGCTTTCTGTTTGTTTCCACACGCAGCCATCATCATAGCTGCTACAGCAACGAATGTAAATGTTAACTTTTTCATTTCATTTTGTTTTAAGTAATTATTAATGACTTTCTAACTCTTTCTCAAAAATCGTCCCGGGCAGTCGGTGTATATCATCATCGCTATCAACACTGCCATGAATGCCATCACCATCAGATTGAACCACATTGTATTGACTCGTGTATTACCAATCATCTTGACGGCACTGTAGAAAGGAGCGCCTCCGCAACGTGTCACAGGTTCGAGATACACCTGCCCCACCATCGGCACTATATATCCATCAACAATCTGCCTGTCGCTCTCCGCAGCAGAGTTAACAAGCATGCTCTCCAGCTTTCTATTGGTGTGTGAAGCCACAAATTCATGATAGGCATCGCGTCCCATTCTCTGCATTTCGTTGCATACTATCCTGTCAGCTTCAAGCGTAGCCTCATTTCCACGCTTAACAAATACCTTATCGGCTTTTTTGAAATAAGTCTTAAGCGAGTTATAACTGCTGTCGCCACGATATGGTTCAAGCCCTGCCCTCAAGGCCAGTCTTGGCAGCTCAGTAGCAATAACCTTCATGTGTTGCGAACTCACACTCTGGCCTTTGTCAATCTCATCGCGCATTTTTTCCAGCTGCGACTCCATTTCGTAGAGATATGACATGCGGTAATACTGGTTCTGGTATTGTCGGCGATGCAGGTCGAAGAGTGCTGTTTCGTGGGCATTATCCGTAAATGTCGTCACTGCAAGAGCTTCATACGCCCATCTTGACGGTATAATGTTTCCAATCAAAGGAACGTTGCCCGTAATGCTCTTTCCGTTTAGGTCGTTAAAATCTACCACCACTCCACAGAGCAGAATCTGTGGAATAAGCAACAGTGGGATAGTAATATAAATTGCCACAACCGAGTTTAGGCATTGTGAGAGCAACAATCCTGTGAGACTTGCCACAAAAGCTGCAGCAAACAATAGCAGCCACCACTCGAAGAACAAATCGTGGAATCCCATCACCCACTGTGATACAGCTATAAACACCAATGTCTGCAATAGCGATACAGCAGCGAGCAACACCACCTTAGAGCTGACATAGCTTCCATAGGACAGGTGCAGGAATTTCTCACGTTTGAGCAATGCCCTGTCGCGTATAATCTCCTCGGCCGAGCCGCTCATACCAATAAATGTAGAGACAATCACCGCCATGAACAGGAACGACACAAAGTTCTTGTTAGCAGCCACCGTGTAACCACTTTCGGGCGCATAGCGAGTGAGCCACGAACATATCAGTGCTAAAAGCGGAGCCTCAAGCAGCGTTATCAGCATATACTGCCGGTTGGCAGTCTTTGTCTTCCAATAGCGTTCCAGCTGTATCATAAACTGGCTTATCACTCCCGGTTTTTTCAATGCCGACGGCGGAATGTCATATACTTTCGCTTCTTTATTGTCTATTTTTTTCTGCTCAAGATACATTTCATGCCACTGCTGTGGTGTTACGCGTCGGTTGTTGCTTATTCGTCCAGAGGTGTCCAGAGCTTTTTCGTCGATGATATTAAGGACTGTCTCCGGTTTTACATTTCCACAATAGGGACATGTGCTAACATCAGCATCGGCATAGTTAGCAGCATTTTTGAAGTATGTAATCGCGTCAATCGGGTTGCCGTCGAAAATCGGATACCCACCCCGGTCGAGCAACCATAGGCGGTCGAACATTTTATAGACATCGCTCGACGGCTGGTGGATGTTCACAATGACGAGACACCCACGGTATGTCTGCTCCTTCAACAGTCCCACGACATGTTCTGTGTCTGCCGAAGACAATCCCGAAGTAGGTTCGTCGAGCATTAGTACTGCCGGTTCGCGAATCAACTCCAATGCGATATTCAATCGTTTGCGCTGACCGCCTGATATCGTCTTGTTGATTGGGGAACCCACTCTGAGGTCTTTTATCGTATCAAGTCCCAGATTCGTAAGAGTATGCATAACCCTGCGGTCAATTTCACTGTCGTTCATGCCGTCGAAACAGAGGCGGGCTGTGTAATAAAGGTTCTGATATACCGTCAGTTCCTCTATCAGCAGGTCGTCCTGCGGAACAAATCCCACGAGAGCCTTTGCCACAGGATCGTTTGCGTCGTGACCGTTGATAGTAATCATACCTTGCTGCGGCTTTAGCGTTCCGTTAAGCAGCGAGAGCAGTGTGGTCTTGCCTGTACCGCTCCCCCCCATTATTGCCACAAGTTCTCCGCTATGCAGACAGAAGTCAAGGTCGTGCATACCATTGTCTGAGCTCGGATAGCGAAAGTTAATGTCGCGTCCGCAGAACTCAACGACGTTGGCTATGCTGCCCTCATAGGCTTTCATAATGGTAGTGTAATACAGTGGTGAACTCTTGTGGTTCTTCAACACACAGCTCTTATGCCACACATGAAAGACACCGGGGAGCACCGGAATGTCGTTGAGCAAAACCTTGTCGTTTCCTATATACGAAAATAGCAAACGGTGTTCTTCTTCTATCCACAAGGTTCTGAAATATCCTTCATACCCGTCAATCCTCTGAAGCTTCACTTCGTCAGTTGCCCTGTCGTTTACAAAGTCGGCAAACATACGCTGAGTTTGCGCATCCACTCCGAACTGTTTGCCAATCATGGCTAACAGTTCGTCGTCAGTATCGAAGGTGCTACTTGTGTTCTTACAGAACTCCATTAATCGCAACAATATAAGCCGCTGTTCACTTTCTTCCACCTCGCCCTTCATCTTACTACAGATATTGAGGGCAACAATCTGTTTGTCAAAGCTTTCGCCTACATAGAGTTCTCTAAGGTCGCAAAAAAGTCCCAAATACGTTCCACGGTTGCTAATACCAAAAAAAGCACTAAGATAGTTGTCCAATAGCTTTGTGCAACTGTCCACACAACCATCATATTTTGCACTCATTAATGCAAAGAGACTCGAAAAACCCGATATTACAGCATCATTCTGCATGTATATATTTTGATTGTCATTAAGATATTCGGAACAAAGTTACAAATAAAAATTCCTTTAAAATACATTGCCGTGTTTTTTTTAGATGTTTTAACATCACTTATACCCTTTTCGTTTGTTTTCTCAGAAAATATGCGTAATTTTGCATCCGTTTTTAAATTAGACTATTTAACATGAAGTTATTCGATGTATATCCTCTGTTCGACATAAATATTGTCGAAGGTAAGGGATGCAAAGTATGGGACGATAAAGGCCGGGAATTCCTTGATCTTTACGGTGGTCACGCTGTCATCAGCATCGGCCATTCACATCCTCACTATATAGAAAAGTTGACTGAACAGCTACAGAAAATTGGGTTCTACAGCAATTCTGTCATTAACAGTCTTCAAGGTGAATTGGCTGAACGTCTTGGGCATATCAGCGGCTATTCCGACTATCAGCTGTTTCTTATCAACAGTGGAGCCGAGGCGAACGAGAATGCTCTGAAGCTCGCATCGTTCACTAACGGGCGCTCCCGCGTTCTCTCTGCTGAGAAAGCATTCCACGGCCGCACAAGCCTTGCCGTAGAAGTGACCGACAACCCCAAAATCATTGCCCCCATCAATGCTAACAATCATGTGACATATCTGCCTCTTAACGATTTAGAGGCATGGGAAAGAGAACTTTCAAAAAACGATGTATGTGCTGTAATACTTGAATGTATTCAAGGTGTGGGAGGCATTAGGATGGCCTCTGCAGAGTTTGTACAGGGGCTTTCTGCTGCTTGCAAGAAACATGGCACGGTTCTCATCTGCGACGAAATTCAATGCGGCTATGGGCGCACCGGCAAATTCTTCGCCCATCAGTGGCTCGGCATCCGCCCCGACATCATCACCGTGGCTAAAGGCATTGCCAACGGTTTCCCCATGGGAGCAGTACTCATTTCGCCACAATTCAAACCCATATTTGGCCAGCTCGGAACCACTTTCGGCGGCAATCATTTGGCATGTGCGGCAGCACTTGCTGTGCTCGAAGTGTTCGAGCAGGAGCATTTGGTAAAAAATGCTCATGAAACTGGTGAATACCTCATAGAAAAAGTCAAGGAGTTGAACAACAAAAAGATTACCGAAGTTCGTGGGCGCGGCTTCATGATTGGCATTGAGCTGAATGAGCCATACCGTGAGATCAGGAACCGTCTTGTGTACGAACAACACTGTTTCACGGGCTGCGCCGGAACAAACACACTGCGCCTGCTACCCCCCCTGTGTCTCACGAAAGCGGAAGCCGACGATTTTGTTGAACGTCTGAAAATTGTATTATGAAGATAGCGATAATAGGAGCAGGAGCAATGGGCGGAACCACCGCCTCAGGATTGCTCAAACAACGGGAGATAAACGTTGAATTGACCATCAGCGACCCTGTAGATTCTACTCGTGAGAAATTTGCAGCCTTAGGAGCCGAAGTGACAGTCAACAACAGCGAAGCCATTCGCAATAAAGACCTTGTCATGGTAGTGGTAAAGCCGTGGCTCGTTGAGCAAGTGCTAAAGGAGATAAGCCCATCATTGGCAGAGAGCCAAACGCTCGTAGTCATTGCAGCCGGAGTGCCATCGGCGAAGATTCTCGAATGGACGAGCCGCACTCGCACATTCCTTGCCATCCCCAACATTGCCATTGCTGAGCTGGCCTCAATGACATTTCTCGTTCCCATAGGAGCATCAGATGCTGAAACCGCTTGTGTAAAAGGTCTCTTCGACGCTCTCGGCACAACACTCATTACCGACGAGCAGCATCTTGCCGCCGGCACAACACTTGCATCCTGCGGCATTGCTTACGCCCTACGCTACATACGCGCGGCAAGCGAAGGTGGAGTTGAACTGGGTTTCAAAGCCAACGATGCCAAACATATAGTGATGCAGACAGTTGAAGGCGCTGTAAGACTTCTCAGTGCCACAGGCATGCACTCTGAGCAGGTCATCGACATGGTGACCACTCCCGGTGGCGTAACCATTAAGGGGCTGAACGAGATGGAACACGCAGGCTTCACCTCAGCTGTTATCCGCGGATTGAAAGCAGGACTGAAATAAACATATGGAATACATGTCAAAGGAGGGCTACGACAAGCTCGTAGCCGAACTTCGCCACCTTGAGAAAGTGGAACTACCCCAAGTGAGAGAAGCTATCGCCGAAGCACGCGACAAGGGCGACTTAAGCGAGAATTTCGAGTATCATGCCGCTAAGCGCGAGCAGTCGCGTCTGTTGAGCAGGATACGTTTCAAGCAGCGTGTACTCGAAAACGCCAGAGTGCTCGAAACGTCGCTACTTCAGACCGACTGTATCCAGTTGCTCAGCCATGTGGAGATGACCAACCTCGCCACAAACGCCCACATGACTTATATCATTGTCAGTCCACACGAGGCAAATATGCGCGAGGGAAAGATTTCGGTAAAGTCACCTATTGCCCAGGCTCTCTTAAAAAAGAAAGTCGGCGACACAGTGGCAGTGAAAGTGCCTGCCGGAATCATGAATCTTCGTATTGAGCGCATATATTTGTAGTATTGATTATGACCATACTAATTGTTATCCCAGTGCTGACGCTGCTTATGTTCGAGCTCGGACTGACGCTTGTACCGGCAGACTTTAGGATGGTGGCCAAACGCCCACGTACCATCGTCACCGGACTGATCGGACAACTGCTATTGCTACCCGTAATCGCCTATATACTCGGGACTGTGTTTCAGCTTGATGTAATATTTTTCCTTGGTCTTATTCTCATAGCGTGCAGCCCGGGCGGCAGTTCGTCGAATGTCTTTTCTATGCTCGTCAAAGGCGATGTAGCGCTAAGCGTGTCGCTCACAGCTTGCAGCAGTCTCATCACCCTGATAACCATTCCCATAGTTATGACCGCAGCCGCAGCCCTTCTTCCAGGGGCTTACAGCGGAAGCATCGAGATGCCCATAGGCAAGCTGATTGTCCAGAACATTGTGCTCACCTTGTTCCCTGTATCCATCGGAATGCTGATACGCCGGAAGTGGGAAACGGCTGCAAAAACACTCAGCCGCATATTGGAAAAAGCCGCCCTACCTTTACTGGTGCTCCTTGTGGCTGTATTCTACTCACAGAACAGCGCTGCTATTATCGACCATCTGCCTCGTCTGGGAGTAGTCGTGACGCTGCTCATACTTCTTGCCATCGGCGGAGGCATGTTACTCTCACACCTGTCACACCTAAACCGCAAAGAGCATCGCACCATCGTCATCGAAATAGGAATGCAGAATGCCGCCCAGGCTATAGCCATGGCCTCCAGTCCATTTGTCTTCAACAACGAGACAATGGCCATCCCCGCCATCATCTACTCGCTAATGATGAATGTAGTTCTTATCACTTACGTCCTTATTGTAAAGAATAGTTCTACGGATACCTAAAAAATTGTATTTAACACCTAACATTTTGATAATTATTTGTACTTTTGCAATCAAAAAATCAAACACAAATGGAAGAAGCAATAAAACAGATTGGCGAACGCTTGAAAGGGCTGCGCGAGGTGCTCGACATACCTGCGGAAGAGGTGGCAGAGACCTGTGGAATTAATCTCGATACCTACGAAGCGATAGAGCGCGGCGAGGTTGACATCACCATCTCCAACATCATGAAGATAGCAAAGAAATATGGAGTGTCAGCCGATGCACTGATGTTTGCCGAGGAGCCCCACATGCGTTCCTATTTCGTCACCCGTAAAGGTCAGGGGCTTAGTGTTGAGCGCACAAAAGCCTACAAATACCAGAGTCTTGCAAGCGGATTCACCAACCGCAAGGCCGAGGTGTTCATCGTAACAGTGGAGCCAAAACCCAAAGTTCACAAGATATACAAGAACACCCACCCCGGACAGGAATTCAACATGGTGCTCGAAGGAAGCATGGAGTTATATATCAACGGAAAGACCATCACTCTTGACGAGGGCGACTCCATTTACTTCGACTCCAGCAAGCCCCACGGAATGCTTGCCAAAGGCGACCGTCCCGTTAAATTCTTAGCATTTACCGTAGAATAAACTATGATTGAAAGATTTTTAAAACAAACACACTTCGAGTCTGTTGACGACTACAACAGGAATCTGGAATTTATCATTCCTGAGCATTTTAATTTTGCCTACGACGTAATGGATGCCTGGGCTGAGGAAGACCCCGACAGGCTTGCCCTGTTGTGGACAAACGACGAAGGAGCAGAGATACGTACAACATACGCCCAACTGAAAGAGCAGAGCGACCGCGCCGCATCCTACCTCCAGAGCATCGGCATAGGAAAAGGCGACCCAGTGATGCTCATTTTGAAGCGACGCTACGAGTGGTGGCTGTCGATGCTAGCGCTGTGTAAGTTGGGGGCTGTGGTGATTCCCGCCACCCACATGCTTACGAAACACGACATAGTATATCGTTGCACGCGTGCCTCTGTCAAGGCTATCGTGTGTGTTGACGACGAATATGTTTGCCGGCAGGTACAGGATGCACTACCAGAAAGTCCTACGGTGAAAGTGCTCATAGCCGTGAACGAGGCAGCACAAGGCAAGAGCAGTCCAGTGCCTGACGGTTTCCACGACTGGGAGAACGAATGGCTAAAAGCACCAGCTTTCGTACGCCCGTCCCATGTCAACGACAATAATGATACCATGCTGATGTATTTCACCAGCGGAACCAGCGGCGAGCCGAAAATGGTAGCTCACGACTATCTGTATGCTATGGGGCATCTTACCACAGGTTGCTTTTGGCACAACCTTCACAAGGGTTCGCTCCATCTCACTGTTGCCGACACAGGCTGGGGTAAGGCCGTCTGGGGAAAATTCTACGGCCAGTGGTTTGCAGGAGCTACTGTATTCGTATTCGATCATGAGAAATTCAATGCCGACACTATGCTCCGTCAGATGTCGAAATACCACGTAACATCGTTCTGCGCCCCGCCCACAATCTACCGTTTCATGATTCGCGAAGATTTTTCGAAATACGACCTGTCAAGCCTTGAATATTGCTGCACTGCAGGCGAGGCGTTGAACCCTGCCGTATTCGACAAGTTCAAGGAACTGACAGGCATAACCATTTACGAAGGCTTCGGACAGACCGAGACCACGATGACGCTTGGCACTATGCCGTGGATGACCGCAAAACCCGGCTCAATGGGAATGCCCAATGCGCAATACAATATCGGACTGGTACGTGCCGATGGCACACCGTGCGAGGATGGCGAAAAAGGTGAAATCGTGGTGTATGCCACCCCAGACAAAAAACCAGTAGGACTTTTCAAGGGATACTACCGCGACGACGAGCTGACAGCAAAAGCATGGCACGACGGTGTTTACCACACTGGCGATATGGCCTGGCGTGACGAAGATGGCTACTACTGGTTTGAAGGCCGCATTGACGATGTAATCAAGTCGTCAGGATACCGCATCGGTCCTTTCGAAGTCGAGTCGGCACTGATGACTCACCCAGCCGTTGTAGAATGTGCTATCACCGGTGTACCCGACGACATACGCGGAATGGTGGTCAAGGCTACTGTTGTGCTTGGCAAGGAATGGAAGCAAAAGGCTAGCGACGCTCTCATCAAGGAACTTCAGCAGCATGTAAAGCGCGAGACTGCTCCCTACAAGTATCCCCGTATTATCGAGTTCGTTGACGAGTTGCCGAAGACCATAAGCGGCAAAATACGCCGGGTGGAAATACGTCAGAAAGACAATCAGTCGTAACTATCATGAGATTATGAAACACAGGATAGTGGTAAAAATCGGTTCCAACGTACTTACGCGCAACGACGGCAAGCTCAACATCAGTCGCATGTCGGCACTTGTTGACCAGATAGCATGGCTTCGTCTCAACGGCTATGAAGTGATTCTTGTCAGCTCCGGAGCAATGGCTTCTGGTCGTGGCGAGCTGCACGTTGACCACGATCTCGACTCTGTAGAACAGCGGCAGCTGTTCTCTGCCATAGGTCAGGTGAAGCTCGTAGGTTTATACTACGACCTTTTCCGCGAGTACGGTATGCACGTGGGACAAGTACTTACGATGAAAGAGAACTTTCAACCAGGTGAGCAATACGACAATCAGCGAGCGTGCATGACCGTAATGCTTGAAAACGACGTACTTCCCATCGTCAACGAGAACGACACGGTAAGTGTCACCGAGCTGATGTTCACCGACAACGACGAGCTTAGCGGTCTGATTGCCAAAATGATGGAGGCAGAGACACTGGTATTGCTGTCGAACATCGACGGCATCTTCAACGGACATCCCGATGACCCGCACTCGGAAATAATCAGAAACGTAGCTCCCGGCACCGACCTCAGCAAGTATATCAAAGAAGAGAAAAGCGCATTCGGTCGCGGCGGTATGCACTCCAAATATCAGACAGCCGCCACTACCGCCGCCAACGGCATCCGGGTAATCGTAGCCAACGGCAGCCGCGACAATATACTGACCGACCTGGTGACAAAACCCAATCTCACGCCTCACACAGAATTTTTTCCGAAAAAGTGACACATACAATACACAGCCATTATGGAACTGAAAGAGACTTTTGAAAACGTCAAGGCCGCAAGCCGGAAACTTGCCCTCATGACAAACGACGAACGCAACGCCATACTCTGTGCCGTTGCCGACGCCATTGACAGCCAACACGAGCGGATACTCGCCGCCAATGCTGCAGACCTGGCGAAGATGGACACTGCGAGCCCTCTCTACGACCGTCTGCGACTCTCCGACTCGCGCCTTAACGACATCGCCAACGACATGCGCAACGTGGCATCACTGCCTTCGCCGTTAGGACGCACGCTCAGAGAAAAGACACTCGCCAACGGTTTGCATCTTCGACGCGTCAGCGTTCCTTTCGGCGTAATCGGCATTATCTACGAGGCACGCCCCAACGTAACATACGATGTATTTTCATTGTGTTTCAAAACAGGTAATGCCTGCATACTGAAGGGAGGCAAGGATGCCGACTGTTCAAACCGCGAGAGTGTGGAAATAATCCATGAGGTGCTCGTACAGCATGGCATCGACACCAGCGCCGTGTCGCTGCTTCCTGCCACACATGAAGCAACAGGCGAGCTGCTCAGTGCCGTGGGCTACATCGATCTTGTTATTCCCCGTGGCTCTAAGCGTCTCATTGACTTTGTGCGCGACACGGCAAAAGTACCCGTGATTGAGACTGGTGCCGGAGTGGTGAACACCTATTTTGATGAAGCCGGCAACGTGGAAATGGCAAAGGCGATTGTGCTGAATGCCAAGACACGTCGCGTTAGCGTCTGCAACGCCCTCGACTGTCTCATCATCCACAGTTCACGCCTCAAGTCGTTGCAATCCATCTGCGACCCTCTGGCCGCTAAGAATGTAGTGATTTATGCCGACGAACGTGCATACACAGCACTGAAACAGAGCTATCCATATCTAGAGCACGCCACTTCCGACGACTTTGGCCGCGAATGGATGGACTATAAGATGGCCGTTCGCACCGTTGACAGCCTCGACGCGGCACTTGAACATATCGCTCACTACGGCAGCGGCCACAGCGAATGCATCATCACCGACGATGTGGCTACAGCACGCAAGTTCCAGCAGATGGTAGATGCAGCATGCGTCTATTGGAATGCGCCTACAAGCTTCACCGACGGAGCACAGTTCGGACTGGGAGCCGAAATTGGAATCTCCACACAGAAGCTTGGTGCTCGCGGTCCGATGGCTCTTGAAGAAATATGCACATACAAATGGCTTATCGATGGCGAAGGGCAAGTCAGGAATTAAGAATTAAGAGATAGAAGGTAAGAACTAAAAGGTAAGAATTAAAACAATGAATAGCTTTATAAACGTAGAAGACATCGGCAATCTGCAGCAGGCACTGGCCGAAGCACAAGAGATAAAGAACGACCGTTTCAAATATAAGCATCTTGGCAAGGACAAGACCTTGTTGATGATATTCTTCAACAATTCTCTCCGCACTCGCCTGAGCACTCAGAAGGCGGCGATGAACTTGGGCATGAACGTTATCGTGCTCGACATCAATGCCGGCGCGTGGAAGTTAGAGACTGAACGTGGGGTAATCATGGACGGCGATAAGAGCGAACACCTTCTTGAAGCCATTCCTGTAATGGGCTGCTACTGCGACATGATCGGAGTGCGCTCGTTTGCAGGACTTACCGACCGCGATTACGACTATGCCGAGACCGTGCTACAGCAGTTCATCAAATACAGTGGACGCCCCGTTTTTGCCATGGAGACTGCGACGGTGCATCCACTGCAGGCATTTGCCGACCTCATAACTATTGAGGAGCACAAGACCATAGCACGTCCGAAAGTTGTACTCACGTGGGCACCCCATTGCCGCGCACTGCCCCAAGCCGTTCCGAACTCATTTGCACAGTGGATGAACGCTGCCGATGTGAATCTCGTAATTGCCAATCCTGAGGGCTATGATCTCGACCCAGCGTTTGTCGGCAATGCCAAGGTAACTCACAATCAGCGCGAGGCATTTGATGGCGCTGACTTCATCTACGCCAAAAATTGGAGTAACCCGGGCGTAGTCAATCCCGCAAACTATGGCAAGATTACGTGCCAAGACATGTCTTGGACTGTTGACGCAGAACATATGAGCTGGACACGCAATGCCAAGTTTATGCACTGCCTGCCTGTGCGTCGAGGTCTAATCGTCACCGACGATGTCATCGAAAGTCCCAACTCGTTGGTTATCCCTGAGGCTGCCAATCGCGAAATCAGCTGTTCAGTGGTTATCAAACGTATGCTTGAATAGGAGGGGAAGCGTTTTTGTTACGATACCGCGGTCGTAGGTGTGGACTCTCACGGAGATACTGTCGGCTGAGATACTGTCGGCAGGAATACTGAAATAGAAGTTCGAGGTGTAGTATTCGGGTATTCCTCCCTGGTCGTGATAAAGCACGACCACCTCTGTCTTCATCCCATTGTCGTGGACAATAACAGTATCGCGAATCAAGGCTATTGATTGGTGCACGTTACTACCTGCATCCACATATGCTGTCTTCACCCCTATACTGAAGTTCACGAAGCGTTCGTTATTGCTCTTCCATGCACTCTGAAGAAACACCGGATCGGTCTTCATCTCAACACTGTCAGGTCTATCCTTGGGCTGAAGCACATATACGCGTTCTGCATCCTCAACAAAGGCAGTGCCGGAAGGTTGGCGGTCGTAATAGAGCAGTGTTCGGTAAAGCGTGTCGGCTACGGCAGCCCAGTTGACAGCAATGGTACAAGTGAGCAGAAGCGAGTCGCCATCATCGGTAACAGCATAGTCGAAGTGTGTCTCACGGTCTGTATGCGCCACAGCAAAGTCAGATTGCATCAGCGAGTATTTTCCCTCGCCCTTGTCGTAGGCATCTTTGGTACATGCCCACATGCAGGCTATCATCGCCGGAATCACACAGAAGGGCAGTATTACTCTTCTCATTTCGTAGCCTCCATATAGTTACGAAGCGGATTGGCATACATAGTGAGCATCATCTTCCGCAAGAACGCCTCATCTTTATCCTTTATGGTTGCCTTACCTATCTGCTGTTCGATATATTTTTCGAACGATGTCTTGTCGGCCGCCGTATAATGGCTGATGTTGTCGCTACTGCCATTAAGACAATCGAGGGCGATGTAGTTGCATGGATAGAGCCTGTAGTTGGAGTGTATTATCCTATCCATCCTCTTGGCCACGGCATCGAAAAACTCGTTACGAGGCAGCCCCTCGTAGTCGCCTATCCACTCGTTTATGGGCTGTCCGCAGTAATAAGCCACGCGCCCCTTATACCCCATAATGCCTATACGCATGTTGTCGAGGTCGTCTTGACGGCTCTTCTTGAACGCTGGGTTGTCGCGCTTCTGCTGAAACTCCACAGCCTTGAGATAGTCGCATGGGTCATATTCATAGCTGATTGTCAGGGGCACTATGTTCAACTCTCGCAGATTACCTCCCATGGCGAGCATCTTCAGCACACTGTCCTGAGTGCGGTCGTCACTGTCCTTGGCACGTCCCTCGCGCTGGGCTATCCATATATTCTCTTTCTTGTCGCCAACGGCATGATGAATATAGCGGCTCATCAGCTGACTCGAACGAAGCATCTCCTTAGGATGCAGTCCACGTCGCACGATAAAGGCCTTATTCATTCTTACGAACCGTTCAATCCACGGATAGATAAGCAGATTGTTGCCAATGCCGATTTCAACAGTGGTGGGATAGCCTGCCTCAACAAGGGCTACGTCGAGGAGAGCCGAGTCGAGCACAATGTCGCGGTGGTTGCTGACAAAGGTATAGCGCAAGCTTTTGTCACGCGGCAGTTCGCTCTCGTCGAAAGTGAAACCGTCAGTTTTCTTCCTAATCAGATATTTCACAACCGGTTTCATGAATCGTAGCTGGAATTGTATGGGAGTGTCAACCCCGGCAAAGGCCAGACGGAGCAGACCGTTGCGAACGATTTTCGGCATCCAGGGTACAAAACCCTGCATGATTTTCGAGAACTGACGGTCAGCCAACAGACCCTCGAAAGCCTCTTTTATCTCGCCATCCTCGTAAGGGCGAATCTCGTCGAACTCACTTGGCATAGTATATTATATCTTAGAACTGATTCTCTACGATATCTGTGAGCACATCTTTCATTTCCATGCCTGCAGCCTTAACCTGCTGTGGAATGAAACTCGTGGGAGTCATGCCCGGAGTGGTATTTACTTCGAGCATATTTATCTTCTGGTCTTTAGAGATAATATAGTCGATGCGTATTATGCCATTGCAATGCAGTATATCATAGATATGGCTGGTTATCTCACGCACGCGATTAGTAGTAGATTCTGACAATCGTGCTGGCGTTATCTCCTGGACTTCGCCGTTGTATTTGGCATCGTAGTCGAAGAATTCGTTCTTTGTCACCACCTCGGTAGCAGGCAGGATGACACTTTTTTCGCGAGTCTTGTAACATCCGATAGATATTTCGGTTCCCTCAAGGAATGCCTCGACCATCACCTCCGAGCTCTCCATCATCGCTTTTCGGATGGCAGGAGCCAGCTGGTCGGCATTTTTCACCTTGCTCACGCCGAACGAACTGCCATCAGCAGCTGGCTTAACGAAGCATGGCATACCGATACGACTCTCTATTTCGTCGTCTGGCACAAGCTCCTCGTATCCCTGGCGGATGAGCAACGAATCAGCAACACTTATACCATAGCCTCTCAGATACTGGTTGAGCACGAACTTGTCGAAAGTCATTGCTTCTACCAGTACTCCGCTGGTGGAATAGGGTATGCCTATCAGGTCGAAGTAACCCTGGAGCACACCGTTCTCTCCAGGAGTGCCATGTATTGTTATGTAAGCATAGTCGAACAGCCGTGCCTTTCCATTCTCCATGAACGAGAAGTCGTTGCGGTCGATACGGGCCGTGGTACCATCGTTCAGTTCCACATGCCAGTCCTGCCCCTTGATGTCAACAATATACACATCGTAACGCTCTCTGTCGAAAAACGAGAACAGCCCCTGAGCCGAGCGTAGCGATACGTCGTGCTCCGACGAATCGCCACCACAGACGATTGCAATAGTTCTTTTTAAATTTTTCATCGTATTCTTAATTATATTTATTCAAGTTTCAAATATTTCGAAAGTTCTGGTGAACATGGGACGTAGGAGCGAAATTTCTCCATTTCTCCAATAGCATCCTCATATCGTCGGCAAGAGGCGTCGTGAAGTCCATCTGCTGTCCGGTTTTAGGATGGACAAAGCCCAGCGTACGGGCATGCAGAGCCTGACGCGGGCACAGCCCGAAACAGTTGCGGATGAACTGTCGATAGCTACTGGTACGCTCGCCTCTGAGGATTTCGCTTCCGCCGTAACGCTCGTCGCTGAACAGCGGATGTCCGATATGTCGCATGTGGGCACGTATCTGATGGGTGCGTCCTGTCTCAAGAATACACTCCACCAACGATACATAGCCAAACCGCTCTATGACGCGGTAGTGGGTGACGGCAGTCTTGCCTATGCCGCTATCAGGAGGAAACACCTCCATGCGCAGACGGTCTTTCGGATCGCGCCCTATGTTGCCTTCTATCCTACCTTCGTCCTCAGCAAAATTGCCCCACACGAGCGCATCATAGCTGCGGTGAGTGGTCTTGTTGAAGAACTGCACACCAAGGGCTGACTTCGCGTCTGGAGTCTTTGCAACAACAAGCAATCCGCTGGTGTCCTTGTCTATGCGGTGTACAAGCCCAACCTGAGGGTCGTTCGGATCGTAGTCGGGATTATTACGCAAATGCCAGGCAACGGCATTCACAAGCGTTCCACTGAAGTTGCCGCATCCTGGATGAACCACCATTCCTGCAGGTTTATTGATTACCATCAACTCAGCATCTTCATATAAGATATCAAGCGGTATTTCTTCGGGTTCTATCGTCGTGTCGTAGTGCGGGCGGTCGAGCATCAGCGTAATCACATCGCCAGGGCGCACCTTGTAGTTGCATTTCACCGGACGGTCGTTAACATGCACAAAACCGGCATCAGCGGCCTTTTGTATGCGGTTGCGACTTGAATGCTGCAGTTTCTCAAACATGAACTTGTCAACACGCAACGGTATCTGGCCTGTATCCACCTCTATGCGGAAATGCTCATACAGACGCCCGTCCTGTTCCTCGTTGTCCTCCAAGACGGGAATATCTTCCAAATAGTCTTCACTCAATAACGTTGCCACAATGTCCTCAGTACTCCTTTACCTCTTCAAAATCGTCGATATCGGCTCCTTCCGTCGCCCCATGATAGAGCTCGGTGGCAGGAGCGTCTGTATAGTTGATATCATCGGACGTTTCATCGAATGTTCCGTCACCAACGACAAGAGTCAACGGCGATTCTATACTTACGCGGTCGCCTGTAGAGACCCTATGTCCGTGGCACAATATTCCATACACCCAGTCTTTCTCACCTGCCGTAAACTGCGGAGGAAGCATTCTGAATCCCATTGCAGTGAGCCGTGCCTCAGCTTCCCTCAAACTGCTGTTGTCAACGATGTCGGGTATAGAGACTGTGGGCGACGATGGGGAATTGACAGTCACATAAACAATGTGTCCCGCCTTGACCTTTGTGCCATAGCCAGGATTCTGCGCCAGGATACTTAATGCAGGCTGGCGCTTGTTGTAGCCAGAATCGCTGACCACAATAGCGAGTCCGTCGGATGTTAGCAAACTGTATGCCTTATCGTAAGACATACCCTTAACATTAGGTACTACAATACCTTCACCATGATGAGTATATATATCGAGCCCATACTTTACGCCCATACACAACACCACGACAACGACTGCCATTGCGAGCAGGTGGCTCCACAGATAGCGGCTGAAACACTTGCCGAAAAAATCCTTCACTGTCATTTTGATTGCAAAGGTAGTGCAAATAGAAGACAAAACAAAGCGGAATTCGCAAATACAACATATTTAAAGAGATAGCCAACATCGGTTTTTGCATAATTATATCTAATTTTGCAGCCGCAAACGAACAATACGTCAAATGGAAGAAAAAAAAGGTGTTATAAGTCTGTTTCAAGATGAGCTTATGATTGTCAAGAGTCTTGACAGACTGCCATCGTCGGCAGCAGTAAAGACAGGGTATAACACTGCCGTTCTTTGCCGAAGGGGAAAGATACAGATTGAGCTTGGCAACGAAAAACAGATAAACCTGCGCCAAGGTCAAATTCTACTCGTGCCAACTAACAAGTTGGTGCAGCCACTGATGGTTAGTACCGATGTATCTGCAAGCGTGGTGTTCATATCAGACCATTTGCTAAAGTCGGTTTTAGGCGGACAAATTGAAATATGGAATCAGGCAATGTATCTTGAGCAAACGCACGTAATCGACGGAGCTTGGATAGAAGGCTTTCAGATGTATGCCAACGGAATATTCAATGCCAGAGAAAGCCACCAACTGCAATCGGAGATTATTCTCTCGGTATTAAGGACGCTATTCTTGATGATTTGCGAGGAACTGATGAATCAGATGGGAGCAAACCTCGATTCCGCAGCAATGGCAAGCCACGATAAGGTTGTTTTCAACAATTTCCTGAAACTCATTGCATCGCAGAAGCAAAAAAGGCAGCAGGTGTCATTCTATGCCTCACAATTATACATCACTCCCAAGTATCTTTCGGCCATCTGCAAGAAAGTAAGCGGAAAGACGCCTTTGAAATGGATTACAGAGAGCGTCATGGAAGACATATACATATCGCTGCGCGAAACCGACATGAGTATAAAGCAGATATCCCAGCAACTGGGATTCCCCAACCAATCGTTCTTCGGACAATATTTCCGTGAGCAGACAGGGATGACACCTGCCGACTACCGCACAAAATACAGGAAAGGGTTCGCCAATGGCTAAGATAGAAATCAGGAAAGTCAGCACGAACAAGGAGATGGACGATTTCATCCACGTGGTTGACCATATTTATAAAGGCTGCGAACAATATGTGCCAGACTTGGAATCAGGCATACGCGACACTTTTAACCCACAAAAGAACGACGGTCTGAAGTTCACTAAGCTGCAGCCGTTCGTGGCATACAAGAACGGTGAGCCTGCTGGGCGCATTCTTGGAATCATCAACCAGCGTTCGAACAAAAAATGGAACGTTGAAAATGTACGCTTCAGCATGATTGAGTTCATCGACGACGAGGATGTATCGCGAGGACTTCTCAAGGCCGTGGAACGCTGGGGCATAGAAAATGACATGGATGCCATACAGGGCCCGTTGGGAATTACCGACTACGACAAGGAGGGCATGCTCATCGAGGACTTCGACAAAATCGGCTCGATAAGCATGACCTACAACCCAGAATACTATCCGCGACACATGGAGCTGATGGGATACAGGAAGCAAATAGATTGGGTGCAGGTGCATATCGACATTCCAAAGGAGACGCCTGCCAAATATGCCCGTGTGGCTGAATACTGCCGCACGGCTATGGGTCTGCGCGTAATCAAGACTACGAACAAGGCACTGCTGGGCGAACTGGGTCAAGAGGCCTTCAGGGTATTCAATGCAGCATACTCAGGCATCTTCGGATTCACAGAATTCACGCCCGAGCAGGCATACGAAGTTATCGACAAGTATATCCGAATGATCGACAAAGACCTGTTGCCCATCATCGTGGATTCCGATAACAAGGTGGTGGGACTCGCTGTCACCATGGGAAGCATCTCGAAGGCCATGCAAAAGGCAAAGGGGCGGCTGCTGCCGTTTGGATGGTATCATCTGCTGAAGGCTCTTTACTGGAAGCACGAGGACAATGCCGAGATGCTGCTCATCGCCGTCCGACCCGATTATCAGGGATTAGGCGTCAACGCAATGTTCTTCGACGACCTCATACCTATCTACAACAGGAAGGGATTCAAATGGGCCGAAACAGGACCTCAACTTGAGGACAACATACGCGAACTGACACAGTGGAAGCCCCTGAACCCCAAATTTGTCAAACGACGCAGATGCTATATTAAGGATCTGAGAAGTAAATTATAAATATATAATGGAAAGAAGAGTAGTAATAACTGGCATGGGAATATGGTCATGCCTTGGAACAAACCTTAATGATGTACGCCAGTCGCTATACGAACAGAAAAGCGGCATCATCTTCAGTCAAGAACGAAAGGATGCCGGTTTCCGTTCTGCACTCTGCGGCAATGTGCCCAGGGCAGACTTGAAGCCGTTGCTGAACCGTAACCTACGACAACTTATGCCAGAAGAGGCAGAATATGCATATATGGCAACCAAGCAGGCACTCGAAATGGCAGCCTTGGATCAGGACTATATCGACGCTCACGAGGTTGGACTCATCTACGGCAACGACTCTGTAGCCGAGGCCACGATGATTGCACTCGACAAGTTCCGCAATGCAGGCAGCACTGCAGCCTGCGGCAGTGGAGCCATCTTCAAGTCGATGAACTCGACAGTGACAATGAACCTTGCCACGCTGTTCCATCTGAAAGGTATTAACCTGACTGCCGCGGCAGCATGTGCATCCGGCTCGCAGGCCGTGGGTCTGAGCTATCTGCTCATAAAGGACGGACTGCAGGATTGCATCGTATGCGGCGGAGCACAAGAGGCGAACATGTATTGTGTTGCTTCATTCGACGGATTACAGGCATTCTCCATACGCGAAGACGAACCCACCAAAGCTTGTCGGCCATTCGACCGCGACCGCGACGGACTGATACCGAGCGGAGGCGGTGCCACGCTTATCATCGAGAGCTACGAACATGCAGTAGCACGCGGAGCAAATATCATCGCAGAAATCGTTGGATGGGGATTCTCGGGCAATGGCGACCATATCTCGACACCGAACGTAGCAGGACCTGCACGCTCGCTTGAACTTTGCTTCAAGAATAGCGGAGTCAACCCACAGCAGATTGGCTATGTAAACGCCCACGCCACCTCGACACATGCCGGCGACGGACGAGAAGCAATGGCAATAGCACAAATTTTCGGCGACTATAAGGTGCCTGTAACATCGACAAAGAGTCTTACAGGCCACGAGATGTGGATGGCAGGAGCCAGCGAGCTTATATACTCCATCCTCATGATGAAGAACGGATTCATATCGGGAAATCTCAACTTCGAGAATCCCGACGAAGAGACCGCCTGTATAAATGTGCTTCCGGAAACCAAAGAGGCTCAGTTCGACATGTTCCTGAGCAACTCGTTTGGATTCGGAGGAACAAACTCGACATTGATAGTAAAGAATATTTAAATAATTGAATCAAAAAAAAACAAAAAAAAATTATGACAAGAGAAGAAATCATTTCGCAGGTTAACAGCCTGCTGGCAGAAGAGTTTGAGATGGACGAGAGCACTTTCACTCCCGATGCTAACCTCAAGGAAACACTGGAGCTTGACAGCATCAACCTCGTTGACCTCGTAGCAATCGTTCAGACCACATACAAGATTACAATTCCCGTTGCCGAACTGAAGAATATTCAGACCTTCAACGACCTGTACAACTACATCGAGCAGCATCAGGCGTAATGAAGAAACTGCAAGGTGAGGAGATAAAACTACTCATACCTCAACGCTACCCGATGATGATGGTAGATGAGTTTGAAAGCGGCGAGGACGACAGTGCAACCACCACCCTCTCAGTGCGTACAGACAACATGTTCTGTTACGGCTCCGGGGAAATGGCTCCTACAGGACTGATTGAGCATATCGCTCAGTCAATGTCCTGCCTTGCCGGATTCAAGGCTCTTGAGGCAAATGTCAGCGAGCCGCCGGTGGGAATAATTGGAGAGGTGAAGCATTTCACATGCAGCCGCTACCCACGTGCAAACGAAAAAATCTCGACTACCGTAAGATTCACGATGACATTCGGTAATGTCACCATTGCAGAAGGCAAAAGTCACATCGGCGAGGAACTTATTGCCGAGGCTAAAATGAAAATATTCATCGAATGACACGACTGTTCATCCAACTGTACCGCTACTTCAGCAGCCACCGCACAGTATGCTGGCTGACGATGGTAGCGCTTTTTCTTTTCTTCGGGTTCTTTGCATCGCAGATCCATCTCGAAGAAGACATCAACCGTCTGATGCCATCGTCGAGAAATGAAGACGGAAGCATCAAACTGGCATTCTCAGACCTGAAGATTAAGGACATGACGTTCATCATCTTCGAAGGCGACAACACCGACAGCATCGTCAGCACTTGCGACGCGTTCATCGACAGCTTAGGCAAGCGCGACTCTGCAGCCCACGTCATAGGCGATGTGTTCTACAGGTTGCCCGACGATCTCATGGAGAATGCCATCTACTATCTTACCGACCATTTGCCGTCATTCATCGACACGACAGCATACGCCTCCATAGACACCATGCTCAACCAAAAGCACATGATGCACCAGATGCAGCAAAACAAGAGCGACATGGAGAGCGAGATTGGCGAGATGTACCCGGAGATATTACAGACCGACCCTATTGGCATAAGAAACATTCTCACCCCACCAATGCCATCCACGGGCAATTACCAGACCATCGACAACCATTTCTTCGTAGCCGACAGCAGCCTATGCGTGGCTTTCATGACACCGCGCTTTTCGTCAACCAACACCGGGCAGGGCTCACAACTGTTCGAGATGATGAATGCCGAGATTGAGGCGTTCAGCAAAAGCCACCCTGATGTCCACATCAGCTACCACGGTACACCGGCAAGCGGATTCTACAATTCTACACAGATAAAACACGATCTGACGACGACAATCAGCGGAGCACTCATCCTGGTGCTAATTTTCATATTCATCTGTTTCCGCAACCTGAATACCATACCTCTGCTCCTGCTACCCATAGCCTTCGGAACGCTCTTCGGACTGACGATGATGTACTTCATACGCGGAGAATTCTCGCTACTTGCTTTGGGCATCGGAGGAGTGGTGCTCGGGGTGGCAATGAGCTACGTGCTACATATACTGACACACTATAAATACGTTGATGATGCAGAACAGGTATTGCGCGACCAGGTGAAACCTGTGCTTTTGGGATGCATAACCACAATAGGCTCGTTCTCGGCACTCATCTTCATACAGACCGACCTACTGCGCGACTTCGGTCTCTTCGCCGCTTTCGCCATATTGGGAACGACGCTGTTCTCGCTTGCCTACCTTCCACAGATGATAAACCCGAAGAAGACAAAGGTGAACCAACGTGCATTCGCGCTCATCGACCGTTTCAACTCACTGAAGGTGGAGCAAAACCGTACGATAATCGCCACCGTTTGCATTGCCACGCTAATCTGTATAGGATTCTACATAGCACGTGGCAACGAATTCGATGCCGACATGCACAACCTCGGATATGAGGAGGCAAACACCACACGTTCGGAGAAACTGCTGGAGAGCAAGACGTTCACTGGCGACAAGACGAAATACTTTGCAGCAAAAGGCAAGACAATGGAAGAAGCCATCATGAACTTTGCGCTACTCGACCAGAAGCTTGACTCTCTGAAAAAACTGGGACTCGTTAAAGACTACACACGTACCAACCAGATATTCGTACCCAAGACGGTACAACAGCAGCGCATCGATGCATGGAAAGCATATTGGACAGCAGAAAGACTCGACAAGGTGAGAACGCTAATTGCCCAGACAGCACCTTCGGCAGGGCTCACGGCCAACGGTTTCGAACCTTTCTTCGAAGCGGCGACAGCCGATTACGAACCCGACGCGCTCTACGACTCAAACATCATTCCCGAAGGCTACAAATCGACGATGATGGAGCAGTCTTACGGAGGCGACTTCCTCTGCTTCACGTCGGTGAGATGTGCCAATGACAGTGTGCGCAGCAGCCACAGCGACTACATACGCATCTGTGATGCTATTGCAAGCGACCCCAACCTGATGGTGCTCGACACATATTATTATACCACAGACACGCTGATGCAAATGAGTAACGACTTCAATCGCCTACAGTGGCTGTCGATGGCATTTGTCTTCATAGTGCTGCTCTTCAGCTTCAAATTCGACTGGCGCCTCACAATACTCGGTTTCATGCCAATACTACTGAGCTGGCTCATCGTGCTTGGTGCAATGGCAATATTCGACATGCATTTCAACCTGATAAACATCATCATATCGACATTTATATTCGGTATTGGCGTTGACTACAGCATCTTCGTAATGAACGGACTCGAGGATGGCAACCTCGCATATCACAAGACCGCCATTTTCTTTTCGGCAGTGATTCTCGTGGTAACGGTGAGCAGTATGCTGCTTGCCGAACATCCGGCAATAGAGTCAGTAGGATTCTCGACCCTCGTAGGTCTGGTTTCAGCAGTGGTGCTGTCATACGTCATACAGCCGGCAATATATGAAAAACTGAAAAATAAGGGCTGACGCCCATAGTGTCGTGACAATAAAAAAAGAGTGAAGACTGATATCATCATAATAGGAAGCGGCCTGGGTGGACTTGAATGCGCCCACATCCTTGCACGCAAGGGTATGAGCGTCAAGGTGCTCGAACGACAGACGCAGGCAGGAGGTTGCTTGCAGAGCTACTGTCGCAACGGCCGACGTTTTGACACTGGCCTGCACTATGTAGGCGGTCTCGGCGAAGGCCAGCATCTGCATAAAGCCTTCTCCGACCTTAACCTGCTGCGACTGCCCTGGCATCATCTCGATGCCGAAGGCTTCGATCTTGTAACCATCGAAGGCCGGACATTTCCATTTGCCGAAGGCTACGGACGTTTTGCCAACACACTTGCAGAATATTTTCCCAAAGAACGGCAGGCCTTGGTGAAATACACCGAGATGCTGCGCAACACCGCCGAGACATGGAACGACAGTTTCGACTCGTCGGCCTACGCCTATCTCACGGAAACCTTCAGCGACGACATGCTGATAAACGTACTATCGGGAACCTCGATAAAGATGGAACTGCAACGCGAGACACTTCCACTGTTCAACTTCGCCCACGGCACTGCAAGTTACATAGAAAGCAGCTGGCGACTGAAAGGCGACGGCAACATGATAGTCGATTCGCTCTCCGATGATATCAGGAACTACGGAGGAGAGATATTATGCCGCGCAGAAGTGAGCGAATTGATAGAAAAGGATGGAAAGATAGTGGCGGCACGATGCACCAACGGCGAGACCTACGAAGCTGACATATTCATCAGCAACGCTCATCCTGCTGTCACATTCGAGCTGATAAAGGAAAGCAGCGTGTTGAAACGTATCTTCCGCCGACGAATCAACAACATGGCTAACACCTTCGGAATATTCACCGTGCAACTGGTGATAAAACCAGGTACAATAAAATACTTCAACCACAACAAATATGTTTATCGTAAGCCTAATGTATGGACATTCTTTGAAAACGACTCCCCTACAGGTGGACTAATGATAAGCGCACGAGTGCCTGAAGACGGAAGTGACTATGTCAGCCAAATCGATTTGCTCACGCCTATGTGCTGGGAGCAATGCAGACGGTGGAGTAACACCACAGTAGGCCACAGAGACAGCGACTATCTCGAATTCAAGAAGAAAAAGACCGACGAATGTATCACCCTTGCAGCAACTGTTCTTCCGCAGCTGAACGACGCAGTGAGTGAAATCTACACCAGCTCGCCTCTCACCTACCGCGACTACAACAATACTCCCGACGGCTCTGCCTTCGGCACACGCAAAGACTACCACAACATCATCATGACCATGCTATCACCCCGAACGCCGATCTCTAACCTTTTCCTCACTGGACAGAACCTGATGCTTCACGGGTTAGAGGGGGTAACGATGACAGCCTACCAAACAACGAGCCAAATACTTAACGACTACAACAAAAATCAATAACACGCAATGAAAATACTTATCGTCAACGGTCCAAACCTCAACCTGTTAGGAGTACGCGAACCGAGCATCTACGGCTCGTCATCTTTCGATACCTACCTCACTCAATTGCGCAGCAGATATCCCGACATCGACATCGAATATTACCAGAGCAATGTAGAAGGTGAACTTATCAACAAGATGCAGGAAGCCGGTTTCACCGCCGACGGCATCATACTGAATGCCGGAGCATATACACACACGAGCATTGCACTTCACGACTGCATACGCTCGCTGAAGAGTCCCGTCGTAGAGGTACATATAAGTAATGTACACAACCGAGAGGAATTCCGCCACCATTCTATGATTTCCGCCGCCTGCAAGGGAGTGATTTGCGGATTCGGACTCGACAGCTACCGGCTGGCAATAGAAGCACTGAAGCAATGACGCACGAAGAGTCATTAGAGGTATATATCCTTCAACATACAGACCCGGAAGGCGACTATCTCTACCGTCTGTGGCGTGCCACCAACATCCACATGCTGCACGGTCGCATGGCAAGCGGACATCTGCAAGGACGGCTGCTGAAGATGCTCGTCAGCATGATACGCCCGAATAATATCCTCGAAGTGGGAACATTCAGCGGCTACAGCGCCATCTGCATGGCCGAAGGTCTCGACGACGGAGGCAAGGTATATACTTTCGAAATCAACGACGAACAGGAGGATTTCACACGCCAGTGGATTGACAACTCACCCGTAGCCGACAAGATTGAATTTATCATCGGCGACGCCATCACCGAGGCTCCGAAACTCGGTATCGACTTCGACATGGCCTTCATCGACGGCGATAAGCGTACATATAAGCAGACCTACGACATGGTGCTCTCAATACTTCGCCCCGGAGGATTCATCCTTGCCGACAATACACTCTGGGACGGCCATGTAATCGATCATGCCTACGACAACGACCATCAGACTCAGGGTATAGAAACTTTCAACGCGTATGTCGCTAACGACACACGCGTTGAGAAAGTGATACTACCGATTCGCGACGGACTAACGCTAATAAGGAAAAAGTAGCACGTGGGTAGCGCTATTACTTTCCGTGGTTCTCGTCAGAAACAGTTAACTTCTTGCGACCCTTTGCGCGGCGTGAAGCCA
>AUXO013853762.1_pt1 | contig 30061 bp, 50 predicted proteins | sample 768731 | NCBI WGS metagenome assembly AUXO01 (sample SAMN02715735, study PRJNA202380) | gut metagenome | biome: sheep rumen | host: Ovis aries | place: New Zealand: Palmerston North
TGTGGAAACATTTTTTGATAATGCTTGAAGAAGAAAATGTTAAATATATGCGTAGATACGAGACAGGCAGAACATTAAATAGCTGTTGTGAGGAACGTGAACAGGGTAAATGTCCTTTTTACGGAAGTTGAGGAATAATAAATGAAGAAAGCATTTACATTAAACATTGAAGATGATACAAAGATTGTAGGTTTACAGATAGCTGTAGTAGTTCAAAGGGGATCCAATGACAAAAAAGGTGTTACTTTCCTTTCACTATCAAATGATGATATTCGTGAAAATGATGAATGGTTATTTAAGTTTAATGAAAAGGCAGAGAGGATTGTGAGGGATAAGAAAGGATAAATAAATGAGTAAAAGTAAGTATAAATTAGGTGACAAAGTTATGACCACATCTAATGCATTATATCCTAAGTCAAGCTATCTTATGGGTGTTATATCAAATATACATGTGTTAGATGATAATGTTGAAAAAAGATACGATATACATTATGGTATAACTGATATCCCAGATGAAAAAAATGTACCAGAGTCAGATATTATATTGTGGAAATAAAAATTTAATTCTTGAAAGGAGATAATATGTACACTTATACAAAAATTGAAACAATCTACGAACGTGATACAGAAGGAACTAAGAAGTTGATTGAGGGGCAGTTCCGTAATAAAGCTGTAGAATATTTGAAAGATCTTGATTGGATTTGCACAGAAAAAATTGATGGTACAAACATTGGCATAATATGGGATGGTCATAAAGTTTCGTTTCAAGGAAGAACTGAAAAAGCTGATATTCCAAAGCATCTTCTAGAAAAGTTGGAAAGTATATTCTTAACTAATGAAATGGAAGAGCTACTCGAACAGTTATTTGGTGAAAAAGAAGTTATATTCTTTGGTGAAGGTTACGGTAATAAGATACAGAAATGTGGCAAAGACTATATTCCAGATGATACTTCATTTATCTTGTTTGACATTTATTTCCCAGGAAGTAATGTTTGGGCGAACCGAAGCAGCCTTGAAGATATTGCTAAATCTTTAGGAATAGATGTAGTTCCTATTGTATGTGTTGGGCCACTTGACAATGCTGTAAAATTTGTTAAGACTCATCCAAAGTCATTGATTGGAACTGCTAATATGGAAGGATTAGTTTGTAAGCCCTATGAAGACTTGTACGATCGAAATGGCAAACGAATTACAGTAAAGATAAAGGTTTGTGATTTTTAAATGAGGAGAAAAAATGGATAAAAATGAATTAGATGCTATAGTTTCCAAATTTAGATCTGCTCAAGACAGTTTATCTAGTTATGATGATGAGCATGCTATCGGTATGATCAATGGGATAGAATTAGCAATTGCTACACTGACTAATAGTGAACCACATTTCAAATTTTATGATAAATTCTTTACTAAATCAGATGTTATATACGGAAATTATGGAGGTATTTAAAGTATGAAAGTTATTTATATAATTATAGCACCATTTGTATATATTAGCGGTCATATCGTTGGCTTTATTAAAGGTTTTATAAAATCTGTAAAAGAATTTAAAAATAATTAAAAGGAGAAAAAAAAATGAAAGTAATTACTGCACCAGAATACTATGTTCCTACTAGAGAAGAGATTACCGTGTTTCTTGCTGGTGGTATAACCGATTGTGATGATTGGCAGCAGGAGGTAATTGACTACTTAAAGTCTTTACCTGAGGAAAAGACTGATAAACTTGTTATATTTAATCCTCGTCGTGATAAGTGGCCTAAGAATTCTGATACAGAAGAAATCAGAAGACAGATTAATTGGGAAGCAGATTATATTCGTTCATCTGATATATTCACAATGTATTTTACTAATACTGAAAAATCTGATCAGCCAATTTGTTTTTATGAACTTGGTAAATATGCCAATAATAATACTGATATCATATCTTATCAGGAAGGATTCAAGAGAGCATTAGACGTTGAGTTTCAGATGAGTATTAATCGACTTTCATCATATGTTCATAAGAATATTACTCCTGTTCAGCACGCGAAACTTATATTCAAGCAGTATAAGTTAGAAGCTGAATTTAAGAATGGCACAATTGACGAAGATGATGAGTATACTTATAGAAGACCTTCTTACTACAGAGCTAGAAGGAAATAAAAATATTAGGAACTTATGACAAAGTCATTGAAAGGAGAAAAAAAAATGAATACTGAAAATTTTATGGGGACAATGTTTGGAAAGATCGCACCTGGTATGTGCAGATTATCTATGAGCGGAGGAATAGCTGTAAAAACGGAATCTGGATATAAATCATATGACATAAACACTAACAGACTCACCAACTGTAGTAATTTTGTATTCGATATAGGGGAAGACTTCTTTTTCGTTATACCAACAAACAAAGTTCATAAAGGTGATATCATTCTTGCTTCCGGAAAGCCTAAATGTGTTATTGACGCTACAAAAGACAAAATAACAGTAATCAATTATGAAGATTCAACCGTTGAAACTCTTCTTCCGGAAAGACATGTATTCATGGGCAATACATATTTTTATGGCAAGATTGTTTCAATGTTTGGAGATAATTTTAAAGGAAAGAAAGGCACCAAAAATATTATGCAGTATATGATGATGTCTGAAATGTTAAAGGGTTCTTCCTCAAATTCCTCTATGAATAATGCACTTCCTTTCATGATGATGTTTGGAGGTGGTATGAATAATATGTTCTCTGGAATGTTCAATTTCGATACTGATGAAGATGATTCAGAAGAAGAGGAGGTAAATGAATAATGGGTAGTGGAAGTTGGAGCTCTGTAAAATTTGCATCCTATACAGCTAGTACAAGAGGAGTCTCATTAGATAGTACCGGTGCAATAGCCTCTAATTTAAGCAATCAAGAAATGTTTAAATCAAGAAGTATTGATCCAGCATTAAATCCTCATAATGTTATAAGAGAATGTTGTGATTCAGAAGAACATCCAAATACAAAACCAGTTATATTAGCACTTGATGTGACTGGTTCTATGGGTGATGCAGCCGTAGAAGTAGCTAAGAAACTCAATGTCATAATGACAAAATTGTACAAGGAAATACCCGATATTGAATTTATGATAATGGGCATTGGTGATTTAGCATATGATAGTGCTCCGATACAAGCATCTCAATTTGAGTCAGATATACGAATTGCTGAACAACTCGATAAAGTTTGGTTTGAATTTGGCGGCGGAGGAAATAGTTATGAATCATATTCTGCTGCTTGGTATTTTGGACTTCATAATACACGATTAGATTGTTGGAATCGTGGTGAAAAAGGTATCATTATAACAATTGGTGATGAAATGATTAATCCATATCTTCCACAGGACGGATTATCAGCTTCTTTGGGTAATTATATTCAGGGTGATATTGATACACATGAGCTATATAAAGATGCTATAGATAAATTTGATATATATCATCTGGACGTAAATCATAGATCATCAAGGTTTGATGTAAATGAGATATATTATGGTTGGAACGAGATTTTGGGTGATCATTTCATTAAGTCAACGATGAATTCTATAAGTGATGATATTATAAATGTTATATTAAATTCATCAAAAAATAAGCCTATTAATAGCCCTGTAAATTCAAAAGGAGAAATTTCATGGTAGTAGTCAAAGCTGTTATAGGAGCAAACTACGGAGACGAGGGAAAGGGCTTGATGACAGATTATTTTTGTCATCAGGCTCTTGAAGCTGATAAAAATGCCAAGTGCCTAAATGTTTTAACGAATGGTGGATCACAAAGAGGTCATACTGTACAGGTTAATAATTTAAGACATATTTTTCATCATTTTGGAAGTGGAACATTTGCTGGTGCGGATACTTATATTCCAGCTCAATTTGTTTCCAATCCTCTTATATTTGTAGAGGAGTATAAACTATTAAACAAGGATACTAGATTTACTCCAAGACCACGGATAAATAATAATTGTTTGGTTAGTACACCATTTGATATGATTTATAACATACTTTTCATGACTGAGCAAGGCCTTAATAATAGTTGTGGATATGGTGTTTATGAAACAAAAAGACGAAATGGTGCAAACTTTATAAGATATGCATGCATGACAGATAATGAAATAGAAAAAGATTTATTGGATATTAGAGATGTATATTATAAACAGAAGATGGAAGAAAATAATATACATTTATCTGGAAATTGGAAAAACGCTTATTATTCTGATAATCTTATAAATAATTTTATACAAGATTTTAGGTCTATGCAACATATTTGTACTCCGGTTTGTGACCAAGATTATTTGTTTGATCACTATGATACCATTATATTTGAAAACGCTCAAGGTTTATTATTAGATAAAGATTATGATCCTGAATATGGAACATCTAGTAATACTGGATTGAAAGCTGTTTTTGATATTATTGGTGATAGAAAAGATTTGGATATAGAAGCTTGCTATGTTTCTAGAACCTATCTCACTAGACATGGTGATGGTAAACTTGATGATGAAATAGATTTTGGATTTGTTGATAAAACAAATGTTTATAATCCATTTCAAGGAAATCTTCGGTATGCTAATATAAACTATGAAGCGTTGTACGAACGAATAAAAATTGATTCATCACCTTATAAAGTTAAAACAACTATAGCTTTAACACATGCTGACGAAATTAAACCAGATGAAAATTTTTCTTATAATTACATTAGTAATGGTCCAACAAGGGATTGTGTTAATTCGCATAATTTAATCCTTCTTTAATGAAAAGGAGGGTTTGCTTATGTATAACTTAATAAAAAAGATCGGAACCTTTATGCTGGAGACAGCTATAATCTGGGTTCCAATGTTAGGTGTTGTCATTTGCAACTCCATATACAAACTTTTAGGGATTTAATATCCCTTTAAGTTTTTCCCGGAGGTAAAGATGAGAAAAAAATTAAGAGAAGTACTTGAGACAACTATTCCAATATGTATTGTTCCAATAATTGGATCGTTGGTTGCATTACTATTATGGATAATTTGGAGTATATAATATGAAACAAATTATAAAATGTGATTATTGTGGTAAAGAGTTTGAAGTGTATCAAGATATGGTTAAGACAGATCTTGTTAGAAAAATGGTCTGGTGTCCATATTGTGATAAGGAATTATATTTAAATCTTTATATGTGTGATCCAGAAAAAAATAAAGATTGTGAGAAGACTGATTGCTATAAAAATGGTGGACCTTGTTTTGCAACTTGGAATAGAGAGTATGCTGAAGAACCAGTTAAAATAATTCTTAATCAAGAAATGTATGAACAAATAGAAAAGGAATTAAAAGTTTACGGAGGTTGAAAAATGTTACTTATATTATTAACAGGAATATTACTTATTTTATGTATAATTATTACAATTGTAAGTTATATTATGACTAATAAAGTTATTTATAATGTACAAGATAGCATAAGGCATAAAATTAATGTTATAAATAAATCAGGAACAGGTTTTAGTTCTCGGGTTTGGAAAAATTTTGAAGAAATGACAGATGAAGAGAAAACTGAATTAATAAAATTAACGAAAAAAGACAAACTATTAGACACTCTTGATAATATTTTTGATAAAACAATTTATGCAGGTATCGGTATAGTTATATTTGGTTTTGCATTCGCAATCATGCTTATATTATTAATACTATGTCATAGTAAATATGGTGTTAATCATACAAATATAGAAATGCGAAATAAGTATAATAAAATTATATCTGAACTTGAAAACGACAACTTGAGAGATGATTTTAATATTCGAACAAAAGATATTCTAGACGAGGTAAATGTATGGAATACCTGTTATCAGCAATATGAGTTTTCCAGTAAAAACACTTGGATTGGCTGTTATTATCCAATGGAAGTATATGATGGGACAAGTATTATAGATATAAAAGAATGGAGTATATTAAATGATTAGAAAAATTATAACTTTAGGTATGTCGCTGCTTATGTTATTTGCTATTATATTCTGTTTTTCTGGTTGTGCACAAAGTATGGCTAAGGGCTATGGAGGAAAATATACCATTGATCTTCCAGAAGGTCAGAAATTATTAGAAATAACATGGAAAGATGGAGATAATTTATGGTATCTTTCCAGGCCTATGCGAGAAGATGAATATCCGGAAACTTATACTTGGCAAGAGGATTCAGTTTATGGTATATGGGAAGGCACAGTAACTATTATTGAACATTAGGAGAAAAAAAAAATGAAAAAGATTGAAATTTACAAAAAGAAGGCTAAGAAACTTATTAAAAAGGCTATTCCTTGGGTTATCGGAGGTGGAGTAGTAGTTGTTGGAGGTGTTATATTATATAAAAAGGGATTTGTTAATGGTGTAAATACTGGTATGCATAATGGTGTAGAACTTACAATCAAGTCTATCGTCGATCATGTTTGTGAGCCAAATAATTTCTGTATTTATAACAATTCCAAAAACATACCAGTAGTAGTTAATGGTGTTGCTGTAACTTGTACGGATGATGTAGAAAAGGCAGTTAAGGTAATGGAGGCCATTAGCCCGAGTGAAAAGCCAGAATTTATTGAGACTAGCATTAAGCAGTTAACTGACATTATATTTGATAATAAGCGGCCAATCAAAATCACAAATTTCTAAAATCGCAAAAATTTTTACTTCTATAGTGATAGATGTGTAGATAGCGCGTCTATAACTTTTTAACATATGAAAGGAGAATCACAATGGGATTCAAAGAAAACTTTGTTAAGCACTTACCTACTATTCTTACAGTAGCAGGATGTCTTGGAATAGGAGGAACAGTATTCTTTGCTGTAAAGGTTACACCGGAAGCACAAAGAAGAGTACAGAAACTAAAGGACGATAAAAACCTTGAAATTAGTAAATTATGTGAGAAGCAGTATCTTTCAGAGCATAAGGATGAGACTGATGAGGCACAGATATTTGTCGGAACTCAGGAATTGATGGATAAAGTTCCAGATAAAGAGTATAGACCTGCGTTTAAGGATGTAGTAAAGGAAATTGCTCCTCTTTATATTCCTGCAGTACTTATGGGTGGTGCATCAATAGCAGCATTTATTGGTGCAAACTCAATCTCTGTTCAGCGTCTTACAGCCACAAGTGCAGCTCTCACAGCCACAGAGGAGGCTTTTAGAACTTATAAGAATAAGGTTGTAGAGCAGATCGGTGAAAAGAAAGCAGCAGAAGTAATTAAGAAAATTGCTGAGGAAAAGGTAGAAAAGAATCCTCCTGCGACAGAAGGCAATCCAAATGGTGCACCGATTATCATAACTGGAGCTGGTGATGCACTTTGCTATGATAGTTATACAGGAAGATATTTTAAGTCAGATATTGATAAGATTCATAGAATAGTTAATAATCTGAATGAAAGACTTCTTCATGAGGATTATATTTCACTTAATGATTTCTATTATGAGCTTGGATTACCTCAGGTAACTATGGGTGAGCAGCTTGGATGGAACTCAATGACTGGTCTAATAGATTTGACATTTAGTTCTATATTGGCTGATGAAGAGCATGGTGGTGGACCTTGCTTGGTTATTGACTATCTTATAGCTCCTAGATATCAGTATGGTGATTTGCATAGGTGGTAAAACCAGTATGACAAATGATGCAATCGCACAATTTATTGCGTCTTTAATAGAGAGAAGGGAGGTCGTACTTGTGATATTAATGCAGGTATGATCTCTCTATGTTTTTTCTAAGAAAGGATAAAAATATGGAGACAAAACGATTTAAAATTGACATGAAACAGATCGGAATCACAGCTGCAAAATTTATCATTGGCAGCGCAGCATCATTTGGAGCTGGTTATATTATGACCAGATATGGTAAAGCGGTAATTCTTCCAACAGACAAAACTCTTAAGAAAGTTCTTATGCTTGTCGGTGCTACTGCATTGGCTGGAGCTGTTGGTAATGCTGCTGAATCTTATGTCGATGATCAAATTGATAATTGTGTTAAGGTTGTAGATACGATTTCAAATGTAGTTAAGGGCATATCATCTAGTGATGACGAAACTATAGAAGAGGAGACTGATAATGGCTGATGGAAATACACCTATGTTAGGAAGTGTATTTGATGAATATAAGAATCTTCCTGGCAATAGTAAAAAAACAAAGGCTGAAATGGAATTAGAGCAGCAGAATAAAAAAGAAATTGAAAATATAAAGAAATCTGCTGGTGTGAAAAATACTCAGTCTGATGAGCGTCCAGCAGTTAAAAAAGTGGTTACTGGTGTAAGAAAAAAGAAGCCACTTGGTGAGCGATTCAAAGATACTTTCTTATCTGAAGAGTCTGATACTGTTGGATCATATATTTTGTGGGATATTCTTATTCCTAGCGCTAAAGAAACAATAGCTGATTTGGTAAATGGTGCCATTAATATATTGTTATTTGGTGATGCTGGATCAAGAAGTAGAAGAGGCGGCAACAATAGACGTATTGTAGGTGGTTATAAGGATTATAGTACATCATCTCGAGTATCAAATCGTGATAATAACGAAGATAAGAGATATGGAAGACGTAATCGCCGATCGTTTGATGATATTATAATACCTGATCGACAGATCGCAATGCAGGTTCTTATGGATATGCAAGATCTCATTGCCGATTATGGTCAGTGTTCTGTGGCTGACTATTATGATATGGTTGATCAAACCTGGGAGGCTACAGATAAGTTCTGGGGTTGGACCAATCTTAGCGGTGTAAAGCCGCGTCCGGTTCATGGAGGATGTATTCTCGATTTACCGGATTTAGAGCAATTATAATATGGACCCTTGGAGAAGCCACTTCGAGCCCATGTTATAAAATATAAGGAAGCCTAGTAACTATGGTAAGGAAGAAGTGGGTTAGGCCGAGTAAGCTAGGGATGAGGCTTACAATTATATTTAAAGGAGATAATATATGAGCATATTAAGATCATATAAAAGAGCTCTCGCGAGAAATCGCATGCAGCTTGAAGGATTTAGACAGATCAACAAGCATGGTCAAAACAAGTCTAGATCTAAAACTCGTGGATCAAATTCATATTTTGCTAATCATTGGCGGGAAAAGCTTGTGTCTGAGAGGAGCAAGCTTAAAACTGCCTGATTATATAATCCATTTTTATCCTTTCACTGAGGGTTCTTATATTTTTAGGAACCCTCTCTTTCTTTTGATAGGATAAAGTCTCTTGAAAGGAGTAAAAGGCTGTCTTACGACAATTTACTTTATAGGAGTGAAAAAAAAAAAAATGAGTAAAACAAATATATGGGATTTCGCATGCAGACATCCGTTTATATTTATGCTAAGCCTCACCAGCATAGCAGCTACTGTTGGAAATGTAATTATATCTGCATTAAATAAAGATAACAATGAAGAAAAGGAGAACGACAATGGGATTCAAACAGATAATGTTTAAAGCAGCTCATCTGTGTAAGCAGCACGCTCCGGAAATTATGATTGGCGCGTCAATTCTTACAGGTGCAGCAGCATTATATTTTGTAGCAAGAGGGACACTTAAGCTCGAAGAAATTCTTGATGATCATGCAGAAAGAGTTGATGACGTTAAGGATAAGATGGGTGATATTGAGTCATCAGATCATCCTGAAGAGATTGTTGAGTATAAGAAGGAACTTGCTAAGGAATATGTTAAGACTGGAGGAAAGATCGCTTTAGCATATGCTCCGGCAGCAGGTTTAGCAGGTGCATCTGTAGTACTTAGTATCTCAGCACATGGTATCATGAGAAAGAGGCTTGCTACATCATTAGCAGCTCTTGAGTCAGTCACAGCAGCATTCGAGGCATATCGTCAAAGAGTTAAGGATAGATATGGTGAAGATGTTGAGCGAGATATTCTTACTGGCAGACATACAGAAGTTGTAGCAGTTGAGACAACTGACAAAAAGGGTAATGTCAAGATGGTTGATAAGAAGATGAATCTTGTCGATCCTAGTCTCCCTAGTGAATATGCTAGATATTATAGTGCATCGACCTGCGATATATTCTACATAACTAACACAAATGATGGCTGTGGTAGAGTATATAATGAGGAATTCCTTAAGACACAGGAACAGGTAGCAAATCTTAAGCTTAGAAGTCAAGGGTTCTTGTTCTTAAATGATGTATATGACATGCTCGGTTATGATCGTACAGATTATGGTCAGCTTGTTGGATGGCTTGATAATGGTGACGGCGACGGATATGTTGACTTCAGAATTGCATTAGTTGAAGAAGGAGTTAACGAGAACGATGATAAGTGGCTTCTTGACTTTAATGTTGATGGTGTAATTGTAGATAAGATTTGATTATAGGGCTCTTACGAGACCTGTATATTATAATTTTTAGCTGTATGTCCCGCTTATGTATATGAGCTGAGAGACATTCTGAACGAATAATTTCGGGGGCTCCAGACATCTTGTGCACAAAGATGGGAAAGTTATTTCTGGGCAGAGGCGGTGGTAGCGTCCTCACATTATATTATTTAGTCATATATTATAAGGAGATTTGTTATGAGTGATCAAATGGTAGATAGCTCAATCATGGGAATAAATCTTCAAGTTCGAAACCTTGAAAATCATATAATTCAAGCTTTAAATGAATTTAATCTTCCAATAGAAGTTAAGAGAGTAGTACTTCAGGGCATTTTGGAAAAGGTTGTTAATGAGGCAAACGCTGTAACAAGGGAAGAATTGGAAGATTTTAATAAGAAAGTTGAAGAAATTAAAAACGAAAAAATAAAATCTCTTGAAGAAACTACTGAATAATTGCTAAGGTTGTATGAACTTGTACGGACGCAAGAAATATGCCTCCTATAATGACAATAATGTCGATTAAAGAAAGAGAGGTAGGTATATTTTATGTTAACCGTTGCATTTGTATTGATCTCGTTAGCTTTATTAGCTTGCTTAATTAAGTTTATATTTAAGAAGCTATGGAAATGAGATTATGAATGTGAAGGGAGTCTGAAATATGGCTCCTTTCTTCTTTTCGCATATATTAATTAAGGAGTTTATAAAATTTTAAAGAGATTGTATGAACTTGTACGGACGCAAAAAATAAGGCTCCTTTAATAGCCAGAAAGGCAGAAAGGAGAATTACATATGAAGATAGCGAAACTTATAAAGAAGAAAATAAGTATTAAAAACAGTATCATACTTAAAAGGGAAGTATATCGAAACCTTACTTCTGATTTGGAAGAGGCATTTTGGTCTCATTTAGATGAATTTGATTTTTCTAAATGTGCTAAAATATCTGTTTGTCAAAGCAGATCTATAGGTGTTATAAATTGCTTCCGGATTAATGGTGTCAAAGATACTTATTATTTAGGAACTATTAGTGGAGTTGATCGCTCTATTTGGAGTTCTCATTGGAAGTAAAAAAACAAAAGAGTAACTATAAATTATATTTTATGGTTGCTCTAAGTTTTCGCATATTTTAATCCTTCTATAATAGATATACGCGGTGTATATCTAGAAAGAGAGGATAATAATATGAACGAATTTGAAAACAAGTTGATTCATGGGATTTATGTATCCCGTTATGTAGCAAGTTGGAGTATTGCTGGTGGATCATTAAAGAAGGGTTTTCTCTTTAAAGAATGGTTAAGAACATTAACAATTAATGGAGAAAACCTTACTGAGGATGAGATCCAGTATATTCATGCTTTTGCAGAAAACGGGAAGCTTGAACTTCAAGAATTGGCAAAAGAGTTTTTGAAGGGAGCATAATGCTCCTTTCTTTTTTCGCATATTATATTCCTTCTATAATAAAGGAGGTGATAATATGAATTTAACTAAAAAAGAGGAAAGAGATCTTAGTAAGGTAACGAATGAATATGAAGAAGCAGTGTTAGAGCAATATATTAATTATGCGATGATGTATAAAAGAGAAAAAGCATCATCAAAAGAAATTGAATATATTGCACGTAATCGTCGTCATAATCCTTCAGAAATAATAAAAGAGACTATTTAAGGTCTCTTTCTTCTTTTCGCATATTATATTCCTCCTATAATGATAGAAGCAGAAGGAGGATAAAAATGGGAAATAATATTTTTGTAAACAGTAATAATAAAATTGGATTTACAGAACCCGTAGAAAAATTACATAGAAGGGTTTCAAATACAAAATTCGGAAAGACTAAAGTTGGATCTGGTGTCATATTTGCTGGTGCAGCAGCAAGTAATTTATTTACTTGGCCGCTACAAGTAGCAGATTTGGTAGCCAGAAAAGTCGATCCAAATCATTTTGGACCTTCAAAAGAGTATGAGGAATCTGTGAAAGTATTAGAAGAAATGTTAGACATGTAAATAAAACATTTGAATCAAAATTTTTAATGCTTCTATCAAATTTTCGCCTTATATTACATTAAATTAATGAAAGGAAAATAAAAATGAAATTACATATATTAGTTCCTCAATATAAAGAGCCATTTGACGTGATAAAACCTCTTTTGGACTCTATTGCTTTACAGCAGAATGTTGATTTTGATGAACTTGACTGTATAATTTGTAAGGATGGTGAACCTGAAGAGAATCCTTATGAGGTATCAGAAGATAATTACACCATAAACGGATACAAATACCCATTCAAAATCTATTATTATATTTGTGAGCATCGTGGTGTATCTGCTACACGTAATGCATGTCTTGATAAGGCTATTGAGGACTACCAGAAACATAAGGGAAATCCCTATGTAATGTTCTGTGATATTGATGATATGTTCTTCAATATGACTGGTATGTACACTATATTCAGAGAAATTGATCTTAAAAGAGAAGATGGTGTATTTGATACCATGATGTCAGCCTTTATCGAAGAGACGAGAATGCCTGAATTTGATCCTAAGACTAAAAAGCCTATTATAGATCCTCATACTGGTAGACCTAAGATGGATAAGGAAACCCCGGTTTACGTTCCTCACCAGACTGATTCAACATTTGTTCATGGTAAGGTGCATAGACTTAAATTCCTTATAAATAACAACATCCGCTGGAACGATAACCTCACAATCCATGAGGATAGTTTCTTCAATTGCCTATGCCAGAAGATAGCAGGTCCGACAAACACCATTTATTGTCCTTTATTCAATCAGATGACAGGTCAGCCTATGGCATTTTATCTCTGGAGATGGCGCGATGAGTCTGTTTGCCGTCATGACCCTGATTATATTCTCAAGACATATAATAACATGCTTGACAGTAATACAGCATTAGTTGAGGAATTTAGAGATCGTGGTAGAAAGGAAGACGCTCAGTTCTTCATAACCACAATGATTTATGATGCTTATTTCACAATGAATAAAGATGAATGGCTTAAGCAGGAAAATCAGGAGTATCGTAAGGCTGTAGAAAAGAGATTTAAGAGATATTATGACGAATATGAAAACATATTCTTAAGTATCGATGATAATGTTAAAAACCAAATCATCATGGGTCTCAAAACCCGTATGTTTGGAGAGGGTCTTATGATGGAGTCAATCACATTTAATGATTGGATTGAGAAAATAAAGAATATGGAGGATTGAGATGAACAATCATGTGTCAGATACTCTCATAGTAACATTTGATAATGCTTTGGAAGATGAAGCTGGTATATGTATACTTAGAAAAAATGGTGATGATATTAAAATTCTGAAAATGGAATTAGGTAAACAGGCTGATACGTTGTATTATCTTTTAACTAATCAATCATCAAAAGCAGAAATTAAGGAGTATTGATATGAGTGATTTGTCCTATTATTTTGAAAAATTACAAAAAATAGCTAACGAATATGACTTATCATTAAGTATTTTGGGTGATAGTTTTATACTTAAGTCTACCATACTAGAAAGACCTTTTGTACATGATATTATATTTGTAGATCATCAAACAAAATGGAACAGTATTCTTGAAATTTTTGATGACTTATGCAGATATATTGCCTCCACCATAGAATTAAAATACAATTATGACAATATAAATTTTCAGCCTAAAATTATTAAAAATATGGTGGAAAATAATTATGGCGCTATTCCTAATGAAAATATGGAGGATTAATATGAGTTACAGATTAATAAATGCAAATGATATAGCTGAGAAGTATCCTGAAGTAAATGATTTACCTTGTATATATGCAGATATTCCTAGTGGATTAGATGATAGACATTATATTGTTATCCCCGTAGAAGATCAAATACGTAATGCAACCAAGGAATTTATATCTAATGGATTGGGTATTAATTTGAGTAGGGTTAATGATATAAAAATTGATATGCGTAATGATGATGGTCAAATAAAAAACATATCTATAGAATTTATTCCTAATGAAAATATGGAGGATTAGATGTACAAATGCTCCCAAAATCAAACCAATCAATATTACTTAAACGAGGTGACAGCCAATCTCAAATGTCCATATATAGGATTCTCCGATATAACGGCTACAGTAATGAAGACTCTATGCGCCTCGCAAAGTTATTACATACTCCTTCATGGGACAAATTATCTCCCACCGAAGAGGAATGTCACAAATGATTAAGTCCCGGAGGGACCGTAAAAGGAGCAAAATTCACCAAAAATTGCCTTTTCTAGAATCGTTTTAGTATCGAACTTGTGAGATGCTGTCACTTGCGACAAGGCCTCTATTAGCCTCATACAGGCATTTTAACATTTTTTCGACCAATTTATCGACTATTATGCTTAAAATGGCTAAAAAGGGCCTTTAAACGCGTTCTAGAGCTATCTGAGAGGAGTTATTTAGACAAAAATGGACAAATTATATTTAGGTACAAAGGATAGAAATATACTTGGACCTATTGAAAAAATAAGTGATGATATATTTGAGAATATGTCTAATACAAAATATAAATATGATATTCTAGATCCACAAAAGCTTGAGGAAACATTATATTTTAAAGTTTTAGATAAAGCTATCAAACATGATGATTTACCAGGCTCATTATCTTATTCTGTACCACAGCATGATAGAATTACAGCTGATAGTATAATGAAAGCTCTTAAAGAATTAAATGAACATGAAGCTAAGATTTTAGAATGCAGTGTACCTAGATATAAAGTAGTAGTAACTACGAAAAAAATACAGAATCGAACCCATCATAAGAAACGAATAAATAAAAAATGGGCTAAAAGGTATGGATATACATATTATGAAACTCAAAATTATGATATTATGTATGATCCATCTAATTCAACAATTTATTGTACACAAAAAGGTTTTGAAATTATAATAAAAAGTAAAGTATTGGAGGAACAAAGCAATGTCAGCAACTAAGGAAGTTGTAGAAGAGCTTATAAATTTTAAAAATTGGGTTACAGAGCAGATGGACGAATATGAACGGACAGGAAAGAAGTATTATTATCCTAGTCCCGAAAATATTATTGGTGAACTAGATGCTCGTATAGATGCTTATAATGATAAATTGATTTTGGGTGAGTAAATCGCATAATTTATTCCTCCTTTAATAGACCAGAGATGGTTGAAACTTGTAAAAAATACAATGTTAAGGAGGAAATTTTTATGAAGTATTCAGAAATTATGGAAACAAAGGTGGATTCTGATGTTATTGAGGAATCGTTTGACTTAGGGAAAAAGATGTTAAGCAAATATGCTGACATAGGTACACTCATGAGCTTAGAAGCTGATGAATATGCCGATATGAAGCAGTTATATGACTTAGCAACTTCATTCAAGGATCAGATGGTAAAAGCAATAAAACAGCAGAATCTTCAGACAGAAATGCTCTATAGTCTTACTGAGACTGTTAAGGATCTTCGCGATGAAGTTATGTTTTTACAGGAAGAAATAGACAGCCTTAAGTCGAAGGCTAAAAAGAATGACTAAACCTGTAAGGGGGTCTATATGGCCCCTTTAGGTTTTTGTCATTGAACGAAGTGAGATGGCTGATCATTAGATCACAAATTATATTTATACGGGGAATCGAACGGCGGCCTAATTGGGAGCAACTGGTCATAGGTTAGGCAAGAAAATTAAATAGGAGGATTCATAATGCTTAGTGCACTATTAATATTGTTAATGATTCTTACTGTTGTATTTGCTATTTTGGACGAGCATACTGATACTGATTTTGATACTGTAAGTTGTTTATGTGGTATCTTATCAGTTATTGTTTTAGTATTTGTTTGTATATGTGGATTTAATGTATTTTCTAAATCCTACACAACGCCTAAAAAGATAGCTATGTATGAAGAAGAAAATCAAAAAATAGAATCTAAAATAAGTGCTACAGTTGAGAAATACATGCAATATGAGAAAGATATTATGTATGAAGTTTCTCCAGAAGATGATACTATGGCTTTAATTTCTCTTTATCCAGATTTGAAATCTGATCAACTTATTCAATCTGAAATTGATACATATATTCAAAACAATAATACCATAAAAGAATTAAAGTCTAATATGATAAATGTTTCAATATATAAATTTTTAGTATATTTTGGACATTAAATAAATCGCATGTATTATACCTTCTATAATAAAGGAGGTAATAGATATGAATAAACAATATACATTGATTATGACGTATCAGTACACAGCATTTAATATAGTGTACGAAAAAACTAAAGCAAAGGATTTTCATTCTGATGACCTAAATGAATTAGTTAATATACTTAATCAGTATGTTAATGGATTCATGTCAAAAGAGAAAAAGTCCCAATGTTGGATGTATTTTCGTGCCGACATAAGAAATAATGCACTACTGACATATGATCCAGAGTATACTGTATATGAAGTATCGCTCGAAAGAAGAGATTGAGGCTTAAAAGGCCTCTTTCTTTTTTGTCATTGAACAAAGTGAGATGGCCCAATGGATCACATATTATATTTAAAGAAAGGTTATAAAAATAATGGATATGATTAAATTACGAAGTCTATATAGTGGTGACTTATATATTAATGTAAAAAACATAGATGGATTCTATAGATCTGAGGTAAATGATACTTATGTAACAAAGATATACACCTCGGGTTCAGGTGTTCCATTTTTAGTATATGATTCTATTGAGGAAATATTAGACAAAATTAAAGAAGTAACAATCCTTACAATAAATTCTGATGATAAAGAAAGTGAAATTAAATAGATCGCAAGTTATATTCCTTCTATAATAGACAATAGTGTCTGTTTAAAAATGGAGGATAAAATATGGTAACAGCTTTTAAAAAATGGAAATGGTATGGTTTTGTCCTGTGGCTTTTGTTTGAAATGGTTACATTTCCGGCATTCTTTATAGGTACAATTATATTTGTTATTTATAAAGTATTTATTCGGAATTATGATGATTTAACAAAAGATGGAGACATACAATTTTGCATTAAAGTTGAAGACAATTTAATAAATTTTTTAGATAAATATTGTAAAAAATAAAGATAAAAGATTTTGGGAGATCTTAATAAGGTCTCTCTAATCTTTTCGCACATTTTATCCCTTCTATAATAGACAATAGTGTCTGTTTAAACTATAACAAGGAGGAAAATGGTATGAAAGTAATTAAATTAGGTATGATATGGCTGGTTTCTAAGATTGGTACTGGTATAATATATGTATTATGCTGGGTGGAATCTTTGAGAACTAAATATTTATATACAAAGATGCTTAGACTTACAACGAAAATTGATAAGAAGTATAGTTTAAATAATTAACAAAGAAATTGGCGTCACTTAAAAGGCGCCTTTTTCTTTTTGCATTATTATATTTTTTAAAGGAGAACAAATCAAATGACTAAACAGACAATTATATTACTCGCTTCTGTTGTAGTGGCAGCAGGTGCAGGATTCGCTGGTGGATATTTTGTAGGCCAGTACAGAATGAAAAAGCAGACTGATGATATTATAAACCAGATGAACGATGAAATAAATGATTACGTACGTCAAATCTCTACAATGCAAGTAGCAGATAAGACTATTGTTAATGGTGACCCTAATCATTATGTCATGACCCCCGAACAGGAGGCTGCTGTCAAGAAGGCCAAGGAAATGGCTAAGAAAAACGATGAGCTTAAGAAGGAGTATATGGAAAGAGTAAGAAAAGAAGGATATAAGACATTTAGTATATCCGATGAAGAGCGCCAGAAAATAAAAGAAGAAATGGCCAATATGACTGATGAAGAGAAACTCAATTTTGTTACTCGTGATGAGGATGATGAAGAGAGAATTGCTGAAAATGAGGCACGAAATCTTGAGTCTGATGAAGATTATGAAAAACGTATGGCAGACACAGAGGATACAGTGGCAGCAGGTGCACAGTATAATGCTCTCCCACCTTATATGATTACTGAAGAGGAGTATATGGATCCTCAGTTTGATTCCTTTACTAAGCAGCTATTTACCTACTTCAGAGATGGAACATTGATTGACGATGGCGACGATATTGTTCCGGATGCTGATGATATTGTAGGATTAGATAATCTCATAGAGTTTGAAGGCGGTGATAAGGACAGGATATTTGTGCGTAATGAAGCTTATAATGCTGACTATGAGATTTTATTTAAAGAAATGAGTTATAATGAGTTTATGGGCGTAGATTAATCGCATATTATATTGCCTCTGTAATAGTAAAGGAGGTGATTTAAAATGGATAAAAGATATGAAGTTGAAATGTGGAGTAAAAAAGCTAAAGGATCAAAATTAGAAACTATGTCTAAAAGACATTTATCTTGTGAGGAAGCTTTTAATTTAGTAAAAAAATATTTATTAAAAGCTTACGATAAAGATATATATGTATTTGGATATAGGATATGGTTTGATACAAATAACTTTGGTAATATCATTTGCATATCTGATGGATCATTTTACATTTAATTAAAGAGTTAAGGGAAATCGTATTTGATATGGTTTCTCTTATCTTTTCGCCTAAAGCGTATAATTGTGAATTATATTTAAAGAAAGGAGGTAACTCTATGCATGGCAGCAATGGATGATAAGGTGAAATTTAGTAGTTCAATGGGGAGGATTAGGAAGCAGAAGGAATTTGGTAAGGAACTTTATTATGGATTGAAATCTGGGTTACAAAGTTCTGATAATCCTTATGCTGTAGATGGAAATGCTGTACAAGGTTGCAAAAAAGGTTATGATAGTAATAATAGTTTTAATGGTTTTAAAGATAATAAAGGTTCTAACGGTTGCAAAGGTTGTACGGACGATATTAAAGGTATTAATTTGAGACCATTATATTTTAGGTGGTTAATTGACAAACTTGATAGTAAAATGGTGCGAAAATATTCGTCATTATTGATGCATCTATTTAATGATACATTTGTGGAAAATGAAAATGTTCCGATGGATGTAAATAGGGCTAGAGATGGTGTTGCATTGAGGAAAAGATTTGTGTCTGAGCACTCAGAATTTGGTGATTCGGAGTTAGAAAGTATTATATATGAGGATTGTTCTTGGTTAGAAATGTTAGTAGCTTTAGCAGAACGTATAGATGACCAAATGATGTTCGATATGAACCTCGGAAATAGGACAAATACGTGGTTTTGGATCATAATTGAGCAGATGGATTTGGATAAATTTGATGAAAATGGATATGTTTATTCATTTGTAAAAGACAAGTTGAGTAGGTTCATAAGACGTGACTATGAAAATGGCGGAAAAAATGGAATTTTTAAGTGTAACAGGGATGTTAGACGAGTTGAAGTATGGTATCAAATGCAAGAGTGGTTTGACGAAAATAGTCCAAAAATTAGGTTCTAAACTTGTACGGGTTTTGTACGGGTTTTGGCCATTTTTCAAAAAAGTTGATTTTTAGCAATTTTTAGATATTGTAAATTTTTGTACAAAATGGCTAAAAAGGGGCAAAAATGGCCCAAAAATGGCTATTTTGTACGGGTTTTGGCATGTACAGTGGTGTTTATTTAATTAAGAAAAATGTTAATAAATATAATAAAGTTAAAAACAAAACCCGTACAAATTTTTAAAAAGCAAAAAAGGAGCAAAAACCATGGATTTCTTTCAAATAGAGACAAAGTATGTGAAATCCATAAACACAACATATGTTAGACCTAATTTTATAGTCGGTGGATCTAAGGATTTATTGATAAAAGGAGGGTCTTTTTATGGCGTTTGGGACGAAGAAAAGGGATTATGGTCAACTGATACGAAGGATTTAATACGATTGGTTGATAAAGAATTGTTCGATCGAGCTAAAAAGATCAAAGAAAATCCCGATAATCATAGTTTTGTTGAAGTACAATCAATGAAATTATATTCATCAAAGGTGTGGACTGAGTTTAGAAAATATATGAAAGAGTCCGATGACTCTAGTAAATTATTAGACTCAAAGATAACGTTTGCAAATACGCCGGTTAAGAGATCTGATTATGTCAGTAAGCGTCTTCCATATAATATAGAAGCAGGCGAGACAAAAGCATATGATGAAATAATGAATACTTTGTATGAACCTTCAGAAAGAGATAAACTAGAATGGGCTATAGGAGCAATTATATCTGGAGATGCAAAAACTATTCAAAAATTTATAGTGTTATATGGTAGTTCTGGTACAGGTAAGAGTACTATATTAAATATTATATCTGGAATGTTCGATGGATATGTGTGTGGTAGATTGGATGCGAAGTCATTAGCAAGAAGTTCTGATACATTTGCAACAGAGCAGCTATCTACTAATCCGCTTATATTGATACAGCACGATGGTGATTTAAGTCATATTGAAGATAATACAAAATTAAATAGTATTGTATCACACGAAGAAATTAAGATCAATGCTAAATTTAAAAATGAATGGTCATTAAAGCCACAATCATTTTTGTTCATGGGAACAAATAAACCGGTTCAAATAACAGATGCAAAGTCTGGATTATTAAGAAGATTAATAGATGTTCATCCGACCGGTGAATTAATTGAAACTAATAGATATTATGATTTAATGGAAGCAGTCAAATTTGAATATGGTGCAATAGCATATAAATGTTTGAAGAAATATCAAGAAATGGGCAAGTCTTATTATAATACATATAAACCATTATTGATGCAAGAGCAAACAGACTACTTCTTTAATTTTGTCAAAGATAATTATGTGTATTTTAAAAATGAAAATGAAGTAACTTTAAAAGCTGCTTATGAAATATATAAAACATATTGTGTCGATTCAAATGAAAAATATGTTCTTCCAAAAATGAGATTTAAGAGTGAGTTTTCAAACTATTGGAATGAATATAAAGATACAGCCAGAAATAAGGATGGTAATATTGTACATTATTTGTTTAGAGGATTTAAAAAAGAATTATTTAACATTGAAGATGAGGTAGATGTTGATAAAAATGAGACTTCAAATGAGAAAGTTCCTGAATGGTTAACATTCGTAAGCCCAGATGAAGCAAAGAATATATTTGATGAATTATATTCTGATTGTTTGGCTCAATATACTAAAGCAGACGATACACCAAGTAGAAAATGGGAAAATGTTATAACTAAGTTGGGTGATCTTGACACAACAAAATTGCATTATGTCAAAACTCCTGAAAATCTTATTATTATAGATTTTGATATTAAGAATGAAAATGGTGAAAAGGATTATCAAAAGAATTTAGAAGCTGCAAGTAAGTGGCCTAAAACTTATGCTGAGTTAAGTAAGTCTGAAGCAGGTATACATCTGCATTATATTTATGATGGAGATGTTAGTAAACTTAGTCGAGTATATGATGATAATATTGAAATTAAAGTATACACTGGTAATGCTGCTTTAAGACGAAAACTTACTAAGTTCAATAATTGTGAAATTACACATATAAATTCTGGTTTACCATTGAAGGAGGACAAAGTGTTAAATTTTGATGGAGTTAAAAATGAAAAGAGCATACGAACTTTAATTAAGAAAAATTTAGCTAAAGAGTATCATGCTGGTACAAAGCCTAGTATTGATTTTATTGACAAAATTCTTGAAGATGCATATAATAGTGGAATGCATTATGATGTGACAGACTTAAGACCTGCAATATTATATTTTGCAACATGCAGTACAAATCATGCAACTTATTGCATTGCTAAAGTAAATAACATGAAATTTAAGTCTGAAGAATCTAGTGATTTTGTTAATGCAGAAAAAGATGATATTGTCTTTTATGATGTCGAGGTGTTTCCGAATTTATTTGTTGTTGTTTGGAAACCTGATGGTAAAGAGTGTATTAAATGGATAAATCCTACAAGCTCACAAATCGAGCAACTTATAAAGTTTAATCTTATAGGATTCAATAATAGACGTTATGATAATCATATTCTTTATGCTAGATTAATGGGTTATGATAATGAACAGTTATATAATCTGAGTCAAAGGATTGTTAATGGAAGTAAAAATTCATTATTTGGTGAAGCTTATAATTTGAGCTATACTGATGTTTATGATTTTGCGTCAGCAGCACATAAACAATCTTTGAAGAAATTCGAAATTGAACTAAATATTCATCACCAAGAGTTAGGTCTTCCTTGGGATCAACCAGTTCCCGAAGATATGTGGGAGACAGTTGCTGAATATTGTGTTAATGATGTTGTAGCAACAGAAGCAACATTCCATTATTTAAGTGCTGATTGGACTGCAAGAAAGATATTGGCAGAGTTATCTGGATTATCAGTAAATGATACAACTAATGCACATACAACTAGAATTATATTTGAAAATAATAAGAAACCTCAGAATGAGTTCTGTTATAGAAATTTATCAGAGCCTGTAATGTCATTACCAAATGATGTTGAAGCATTTATAAGAGAAGCATGTCCAAAGATGATGAGTCATAGACATGGTGAAGCCAATAGTTTATTACCATATTTTCCTGGATATACATTTGATAATGGCAAAAGTATTTATATGGGTGAAGAAGTTGGCGAAGGTGGATATGTATATGCTGAACCCGGTATGTATTCTAATGTTGCATTGTTAGATGTCGCATCTATGCATCCTCATAGCACAATTGCTGAATGCTTGTTCGGTCCTAGATTTACAAAAGCATATAGAGATATTGTTGAAGGTCGTGTAAGTATTAAACATGAAGCATGGGATGTTGTAAATAATATGCTGAATGGTAAGCTTAAGCCATTCATTCAACAAGTTATTGATGGAACAATGACATCAGGCGATTTAGCTAATGCATTAAAGACAGCAATTAATTCAGTTTATGGATTAACAGCAGCTAGTTTCGAGCATCCATTTAAAGATCCTAGAAATATTGATAATATTGTTGCTAAACGTGGAGCCTTATTTATGGTTAATCTCAAGCATGAGGTTCAAAAGAGAGGATTCACAGTTGCTCATATTAAGACCGACTCAATTAAGATTCCTAATGCAACTCCTGAAATTATTAAATTTGTTATGGAATATGGCGAAGATTATGGATATACATTTGAGCATGAAGCGACATATGATAAAATGTGCTTAGTAAATAATGCAGTTTATATTGCAAGATATAAGACTGGTGGAATGTGTAATGCAATGTATGGATATGTTCCTGGTGATAATGCTAAACATGGTGGAGAATGGACCGCTACCGGAACACAATTTGCAGTACCATATGTATTTAAGACTTTATTTAGTCATGAGCAAATTATATTTAGAGATTTATGCGAAATCAAGAATGTTACGACATCAATTTATCTTGATCTTAATGAAAATATGCCAGAAGGTGAACATAATTATAAATTTGTTGGAAAGACTGGTTTGTTTACACCTATTAAACCTGGTTGCGGTGGTGGATGGTTAGTATCACAGAGAGAAGACAAGAAAAATGGTGGATTTAAATATGATTCCGTAACTGGAGCTAAAGATTTTAGATGGTTAGAATCTGAAACAGTTGAACTTTTACACAAAGAGAAAGATGTTGACAAGAGATATCACCAAAATCTTGTTGACGATGCAGTTGCTAATATTAGTCAGTATGGAGATATCGATTGGTTAACAGCTCCTGAAGAAACAGATATTAGTAATATAACATTAAATAGTGCAGCATGATTATATTTGGAGGTTTACACTAATGAATAGAAGTAGAAGTATTAAGAAAGCAACATTTCAAGATAATTTTATAAAGCATTGGTGTAAATCTGCCAATAATCATCCAGAAGGATGGTCATGGTGGAAAAGACACACTAGAAAATTAAGACGAATCAGAAATAAAAGAGAACTTAAAAAAGAAGACCATGATGTTTAAAATGAAAGGAGCAAATAATTATGGCACGTGAAATACAGAATGAAGATATAGCAATTGAGAATGCAGAACTTAGATTTAAGAACTTTTCTGGAAAAGAAGGAAAATTTAATACTAAGGGAAATAGGAACTTTTGTGTTCTTTTAAATCCTGAAGATGCTGATGGATTACTTAAAGATGGTTGGAATGTAAGAACACTTAAACCTCGTGATCCTGAAGATGAGGAAGTTCCTTATATGCAGGTTAAAGTTAATTATGATGGATTTAGTAAACCCATTGTATGGCTTGTTACAGAAATTGATGGAAAACCTGTTAAAAAGAATAAACTTGGTGAGGAAGAAATCGATATTCTTGATTGGGCTGAAATTAAGAAAGTTGATTTAGTTATTAGACCTTATCATTATGATGTTAATGGAAAGAAAGGTATTAAAGGATATCTCAAATCAATGTATGTAACAATAGCAGAAGATAGGTTTGCTAGCAAATATTTAGATGTTCCCGATTCTGCAATTGGTATTGCAACTGGAGATATTGATTGATAAAATTATATTCTCATCAACGTGAAGCGATAAGAAAACTCAGATCTGGCTCCATCTTATGTGGTGGAGTCGGTTCTGGGAAGTCGCTTACAGCTCTAGCATATTATTTTTGTAAAATTTGTAATGGCTCTCTTTATGATAGTAATGATGAACCTTGTTATAAAAAACCAACTAATATTGTTGATTTATATATTATAACAACAGCTAGAAAAAGAGACACTTGCGATTGGGAACAGGAGTGTGCTCCATTATTAATAAAACCTAAAGCTATAGATTCTTGGAACAATATTGGAAAATATGTAGATGTTGAAAATGCTTTCTTTATATTCGATGAACAAAGAGTAGTTGGCAATGGAGCATGGGTACAATCATTTTATAAAATTACAAAGAAAAACTTATGGATATTGCTAAGTGCTACTCCTGGGGATAAATGGCATGATTATATTCCGGTATTTGTAGCAAATGGATTTTACAAGAATAAAACAGAGTTTGAGAGAAGACATGTAGTTTGGAATAGATTTGCTAAGTTTCCAAAAGTTGATAGATATATCGAGACTAGTAGATTAAAAGCTTTTCTTAGCATGGTACTTGTTCAAATGCCATTTAAAAGAGATACAGTTAGACATTATATTACAGTGCCCGTTGAGTATAATAAAGTTTCATATGACTACATAATGGATGAGAGAAAAGATTATGAAACTCAAGAGCCATTTGAAAATATTGCACAATTAATGTCAGCTATAAGAAAAGTTGTAAATAATGATCCTAGTAGATTTGAAGCAATAGATAAAATTTTAGAAAATAGTTCAAGAATAATTATATTTTACAATTTTGACTATGAGTTGGAAGCATTAAGAAAATATTGTGAAGACAAACAATACTTATATGCTGAATGGAATGGTCACAAACATCAATCAATACCAAAAGCCGGTAGATGGATTTATCTTGTTCAATATGCATCAGGTGCTGAAGGCTGGAATTGTATAGATACAAATTGTATGATATTCTATTCTTTGAACTATAGCTATAGAATGATGGAACAAGCAAGTGGCCGAATTGATAGATTAAACACATTATATGTTGATTTATATTATTATTCATTAATAAGTGATAGTTCAATCGACAAATCTATTAAAAGATGTATTGATTTAAAAGAAGATTTTAATGAAAAGAATTTTGCAGCCACAATTTTTAGGGATTCATCATTTTCAAACTAAAAAATAAAATCGCAAAAATTATTGCTTGTATAATGGAGAGGAAGAGAGTAGAGACTCGAGATTGTTATCTTGAGCAATACTTAAGCTTTCTTTTCATTTTTGTCTAGGAGGCATTATGAACGAGAACAAATTTCAATCCAAACTTATTCATGACATTAAATGCAGGTGTCCGGATTGTATAGTGCTCAAAAATGATCCTAATTATATTCAAGGTATACCAGATTTATTAATACTTAAAGGCAAAAGATGGGCTGCTCTTGAATGTAAGAAAGACAAAAAAGCATCTAAACGTCCGAACCAGGATTATTATATTCAAAAAATGCATAAGATGTCATTTGCAAGATTTATAAGTCCTGAAAATAAGGAGGAAGTCTTAGATGAAATGGAACAATCACTCAAATCTTGAGGGATCACATGCGTTCCTAGGAGCTAGTCAATGGCATTGGTTAAATTATGATGAAAAGAAAGTAATTGAGAGATGGAAATCTGCTCAAGCTATTCAAGAAGGAACAGAACTTCATGAATATGCAGCTATGGCGATAAGACATAGAATTAAGCAAAAACCAAATGGTCATACTCTTGAAATGCATATTAACGATGCTATAGGATTTGGACTAGATCCAGAAGTTGTATTATATTATTCTGATGTTTGTTATGGTACAACAGATGCTATAGGATTTAAGAATGATATATTACGAATCCACGATTTAAAAACTGGCAAAATTAAAGCTCATATGGAACAGCTCTATATTTATGCAGCTTTATTCTGTTTAGAATATTCTGTAAAGCCAGGTGATATAAAGATCGAAACTAGGATTTATCAAAATAATGAAGTACTTATTGATAATCCTACAGCAGAGATCATACTGCCTATTATGGATAAAATTAGAAAGTATTCAAAAATTTTAAAAGATTTACAGAATGACTAAAGGATGCGCGAAGTAAGAGGAGGAATGGATCGTGGACGAGTTTCGAATGGACGAATTACAACATTATGGAATGCCTAGAAGATCTGGTAGATATCCTTGGGGTTCAGGAGATGAGCCTTTTCAACATGAAAGTTGGTTCTTAGACAGAGCAGACGAGTTGAGAAAGAAAGGATTTTCTAATAAAGAGATCGCCGAAGACATGGGTATTTCCATGGATATGTTCAATAAAAGGAACATGATCGAAAGATCACAAAGAAAAAGAGACGAAATTTCTTTTGCTCAAAGACAAAGAGAAGCCGGATATACAAATGAAGCAATAGGTAAGATGCTTGGTGGTAAGGGTGAATCTTATGTCAGAACTTTGCTCGATCCTATGACAGAAGAGCGAAATAAAGTAATATTTGCTGTTAAAGATGCAATTGAAGATGAAGTAAAGAAGAAAAGATTTGTTGATATTGGCGAATCGACTGAAATAGGATTAAATGTTGCAAGATCTAAAATGGATGCAGCTGTGGAAATGCTTAAAGATGAAGGATATCAAACATTTACTCCTAAAGTTAAGCAGCTTGGTACTGGAAAGAATACTACTTTTATGGTACTTGGTGATAAAGATACAACATATCCAGAATTAATGAAAGACGTTGGACAAGTTAAACCGTTAAAAGATATTACTTTTGATGATAGTGCTGATGGTCCAATACTTAGAAAGACACAATTTCCTCAGTCCATAGATTCTTCAAGAATATTTATTAAATATGCAGAAGATGGTGGAGCTGATAAGGATGGTGTTATTGAATTAAGAAGAGGTGTTCCTGATCTTGATCTTGGAAAATCGAACTATTCACAGGTAAGAATAGCAGTAGATGGTGATAGATACCTGAAAGGAATGGCTGTATATTCTGACAATGTTCCTAAGGGCTATGACATTATATTAAACTCTAATAAAAGTAGAGCTGATGGTCCTAATAAAGCATTTAAGAAAATGGAACGTGTTAAAGTTGATGCGGATCCTAAAGGTGACGAGAATCCAAATGATTTAGGATGGTATGAATTTGAAAATAAGAAGTTCATATCAACTGCTGATACTAAAGTAGATAAAAATAAACACTATTTTAAAGATGGCGGCGTAGATAAGGAGCGTCCTTTTGGTGCATCGATAATGGCTGGTGGACAATCAATGTACGCTGATAAAAATGGTAATGAACATCTTTCAGCTATAAATAAAGTAAATGATGAAGGAACTTGGTCTGGTTGGGCTAATAATACTAACCTAGCATCACAGTTCTTAGCTAAACAACCTACTAAGTTGGTTGAAAATCAGTTAAGATTAAGCATTGCTCAAAAACAAAGAGAATTAGATGAAGTTTCTCAGTATACAAATCCTGAAATTAGAAAGAAAGCTTTAATAGATTTTGCAGAAGAATGTGATGCATCAGCAGTAGATCTTAAAGCAGCAGGATTACCGAGGCAAAAAACGTGTGCTATACTTCCTGTTACTTCTTTAAAGGATAATGAGATCTATGCAACTAATTTTAAAGACGGAGAAGAAGTAATTTGTATACGTTATCCTCACCAAGGTACATTTGAGATTCCAGTTCTTAGAGTAAACAACTCTAATGCAGAAGGAAAGAAGATGCTTGGTACATCACCCATAGATGCTGTTGGAATTAATGCTAATGTTGCTCACCAGTTATCAGGAGCTGATTTTGATGGCGATAATGTTTTAGTTATACCAACAAAAGGAATAAACTTTAAGACAACAAAACAAGAAGGTGTATTTGCAGAATTAAGAAATTACGAACCAAAAGAGCTTTATAAAATGACTGATGAAGAAAAAGCTTTACATCCAGATAAAGTAATTTCGTCAACTATGAAACAGAGACAAATGGGTATTTGTACAAATCTTCTTACAGATATGGGAATTAAAGGTGCTCCTCCAGAAGATATTGTTAGAGCTGTTAAATGTGCTCAGATGATTATTGATGCTGAGAAACATGGACTTGACTGGAAACAATGCTATAAGGATAATAATATTGCAGAATTAAAAAGAACATATCAAGTTAATCCTAATGATCCATCTAAACATGGAGCATCTACTCTGATATCTAGAGCTAAGAATGAGTATGATGTACCTGAAAGATCCTGGTATAAAATAAACAAAGAGACAGGTGAAAAAGAATGGCAGTATACAGGCAGACACTATACAGATAAGAATGGTAAAGTAGTATACAACCGTACCAAATCTAGTCAGATGGCAGAGACCAAAGATGCATATGAGTTATCTACTGGGTCTAGAGTAGAAAATCTATATGCCGAATATGCAAATACGCTAAAGAAGATGGCCAATCAAGCTAGACTTGAGTCTGTTAAAATTCCTTCTTTAAAAAGATCACCTTCTGCAGCTCAAACATATGCTAAAGAAGTAGCTTCTCTTAATGACAAAGTTAAATTAGCAATGTTAAATGCACCTTTAGAGAGAAGAGCTCAGGCAATTGCTAATAGTATTACTAAAGCTCAGTTTAAAGACAACCCTGCTAAGAAAGAAGATAGAGATTGGCGTAAAAAGATAGAGAATGCTGCTTTAGCAGAAGGAAGAGCTTTAACTGGTGCTTCTAAGAAAGCTAGACTTGTTCATTTAACAGATAGAGAATGGGAAGCTATACAAGCTGGAGCAATTGGTTCAACCATGATGCAGAAGATCATTTCTAACATGGATTCAACAGAACTTAAGCAAATGGCTACACCTAAAGAGAATACCACAACTAAATACATTAGTACTAATAAGAATAATATAGCGCTTGCTAAAGCTATGCTATCATCTGGTTATACACAAGCAGAAGTAGCCGATAGATTAGGCTGTTCTACATCACTTGTTAATAAGATGGTTCATGGTGAGAATGAATAGAAAGGAGAGTTAATAGCATGAGCGATTCAAACACAACTGTTTATATGCTAACAACTGTTGACAATCCTTACAATCCATTCACACAATGGGATTTATGGTATAACTTTGATGAGAAAAGCGGTCATTGTAGTTGCGGTTATCTAGCTAGAGTCTCTACACTTTCAGATGGATTTACAGAAGCTGAATCACAACGTGAACTTAATAGGGCAATTGATTGGATTGTTAAGAATGATCCTAGTAATTTGTATCGAAAGGTTTCAGCTGATTCATTTGATTCAGTTATTAAAGAAGGCAAAGCAAATGCAGAAGAGTTTGCGGAAACA
>AUXO013174668.1_pt1 | contig 29989 bp, 37 predicted proteins | sample 768731 | NCBI WGS metagenome assembly AUXO01 (sample SAMN02715735, study PRJNA202380) | gut metagenome | biome: sheep rumen | host: Ovis aries | place: New Zealand: Palmerston North
ACTTAGTTTATCTACTTCTTTCTCTTCAAGGTCAAGTCTAGTATCACTTAACTTATCAGGTTCAATATTTTCATTATCTACTACTTGTTCTTTTTTATCTTCAAGTGCGGATATCTTGTCTTCTGATTCTATAATTTTCTTAGCTGGTTGTTCAGGAAGATTAATATCAACTTGTGGAGTAAGCGTTTCCAAGTGATCATTATCTAAAGAATCAATTAACTTTGGATCAATTTTTTCTATAGGAGCTGTACTAAGTTCTGGCGTATTGAGGATTTTTCCTTTGTTTTGAATTTGTTCTAGACTTGAATCAAGATTTCTTATTTCTTTAGTCTCGATTCGATCAACTCTAGACTCTAATTCAGAAATTTCTTTATCCTCTAATTCCTTCTTAATAGCTTCGCCTGAGAGTTTTATTTTATCATCCTCTGGATAATCGATAACTTCTTCTCGCTTTGTATTAAGTTCTTGAACTTTATCACTAACTTCAATACTTTCTTTTTCTTGACTAAGTTTTTTCAGCTCAAGTATATCCCCATTGATTTTTTCTTTTTTATCTTCCAAAGAGATATTCTTTTTACCTATATCCAAAAGCTCAGGTTCCGAATCTAACTTTTTTATTTCCTTAGTCTCTCCTATAATATTCTCTCTAGAAGTATTTAATTCATCTTTTTGTATTTTTCCTTGGACAGATTCTATATCTTTTTCCAGCTTTATTTCATCTTCCTCTTTAGGTTTATTGATAAGTTTCTCAGCTGGTTCTCCAATGATTTCAACCTTCTTAACATTATTAATTTCTTCCCGTTCCTTACTGAGTTTGACGCCTTTCTCATCTTCAATCTTGATATCACTTCGAAAGGAAGACAATTCTGTTTTTTCTTTTATATCTAAGTTTTCACGATCCTTACTTAGTTTTTCTAGTTCTGTTATTTCTATATTTTCCCTAGTATCACTAAGAGGTTGATCTTTAATCTTACCAGGGATTGTGATATTCTTAGTCTTTTTTAATGTTTCAACTTCTCCGTTTTCATTATTTGCTGAAGAAATCGGTTTGTTTTCACCTAAGGACTTAAGCTTTGGTAATTCACCTTCAATATTATTTTTGGGTTTCTTTAAAGATTCAATTTCTTTATTCTCACCACTTAACCAAATCAGTGATCCATTACCACTAGCACCTTTAATTATATTTTCTTCTTGCTGTTTTAATTCATTTTCAGAGAAATTTTTTCCTATATCTAGTAGTTTATTTTGCAAAGCATCGACAGTTTTCTCAACTTTTAATCTTTCTGTTAGATTATAGTCAAGTTTCTGTTTTTCATCTATTTCTAGATCAATAATAGCATCCTTCCCTCTTTTTAATGATAGATTTTTATCTATTTCTTTTGCAAAATGAACATTTTCTCTTTCTTTTTTTAGGTTGGGATCTTTAATTTCCCCTATATCTAAACGATCGTTACTGAGACTTGGATCTTTTTGATTATCTATAATTGATTCTATGTAACCAGATAATGAAGTTTTATCATTTATCTTTAGATCTTCCCTCTTAGTTTCTAATGAAGCATTTTTTTCACCTGGAGCAATATTTTCAATATCATCATCAAGAGTAGTTTCCTTTTTATTACCAAGGATAGTTTCTCTTTGTTTTTCCAGAGTCCCTACATTTTTATTTGTAGTTAATGTTTCTCTATTATCCTTTAGTTTAGATATAATTCCAGAATTACCTCGGGTATCCAAGACTTCAACTTTATCACTTAAGGAGGTTATTTCCTTCAACGAACCAGATCTCCATCCTGGAACCCCTAGGTTATCCTTTCCAAGACTGATACTATCATCAAGATCTTGTCTTTTCTTTTTTAAATATTTACTTAAGGCAGATATTTCTTCTGGACTTGTAAATCGATCACAACCTGTTTGTACTTTATTTTCTTTTCTAATCTCTGTATCCATTATTCATCTAGTGTTTCAATTATACTCATCAAGGTGTAGTTATAAATTACGTTAGCAGTTTCAGAATAACCCTGTTTTAATACTACTTTGAATCTATAAGTCCTCTTGTCTCTCGTATATTGTAGTTCATCACCAACTTCCAACGTACCATCATTAGTAATAACCTCCAGTGTATCTCTATTTCGATTCCAAACATCTTTCATTTCGCTAAGATTCACTATTAGTCTTGTTGTAAACTGGTCGTAATCATTCTCTAAAGTACTATCAGAAGAATAAGTGCCTCCAAATACATTTTTCCACTTAGAGTTATCCTTTGGTCTAAGAACTACAAAATTTGTACCAGCTAATGCTAACTGGATTTTTATGGCTTGTGCTCCAATAGAATAGAGTTTATTGGCTTTCTCTAATTGAGAAGACACCATACCTTCCTTATTACTTTCCATTTATTCATCAATTAATGAACAGAATCCTTCTTTATCAATAATATAAGTAATCAGTTTATATATTTGAGACATTTGAAGTGTTCCGTTCAGTGACATTTCTAAGATATTTCTGTTTATCTGCTCAGTATTAGTTCTTACAAATCTAGCTTCTTTTCTTAAGAAGTCGTCTATTTCATACTGAGAGTATTCAAGGTTATTTGGGATATAGATTTTTACCTTACTTTGATCTGGTATAATACTAATTACATCATTAGGAATTTTATCTACAACCTCATAGTCCTCAAATCCATCCTTATCTAATTTTTCAATCAGTTTCTCTATCATCTTTCCTGACGAATAAGAATAACATTTTTCAACTATAATCATTTCTCAAAAATATTTGGTTTAATTCCAGTACCCATAAACTTCTTAATGATAAATTCAAATTCATTTCTATTCTTCATTGTGTATGTATAAAGAACTACTTTTCCAGTGTCTGATTTTATCATTAATTTTTTTATAGCATTATCTATATCTTCTAAATTTTCGCAATCCTTTGAAACTGAAATTACTAAAAGCCCGCTTGCTAGTCCTAATTGAATATCACAATCAATATCACCAGTAGAATAATTAAATCCTTCAATGTAATGAAGTTTCTTTAGCGTATCCTCTAAGAATTTATTATTAAAACTTTTTCTAGCAATAGGCTTAGGGAAACCGAGTCTAATAAGCTCGTCATCTTTGAACTTATTAGCTACTCCTTCTATTACAGTTTTAATTGCTTTCAATGCCATTTGTTTTCCACCTTTTTGAAAAGAAGCAATACCTTTTCCAAGACCTGAAGTTAAAATCTTCATAAGGTCATATTTATTAAGGTCACTAACACTAAAGGTTTTTAATTCTTCTGAAGCTTCTTGTAATCTTGAGGTTACGATTGCATTATTATCTAAGAGGTTAATTTTTGTTCCTAGTAATTCACTCATTTCCATAATAAAATTGCAAATCACTTGATAATTTGTAAAAGTAATATCTACTCCATAAGAATAGACCTTAGGATTAATAGCTCTTGAACTATATTCCATTTTAGCATACTTCTTACAATAATAATCTAATGTTTTATCAACTTTTTCAAACTCTTCTTTTGACAGTCCAAACGTATACATTGTTACAGTATTATCGTGGATTGCAAAATTAAGTTTATATTTGGAAACATCTCTGTCATTAAACTCAAATTTTTCATTTATATTTGCTCTCTTACTTATGCTATCTCCAATTGTAATACCTTGAATCTGGTAAACACCAAATTGTCTACGAATAGCCTTATCAACTTCTTGATATTTAACTCGATTCATTGGTTTATGAAGGTAGTTTAAGAAAAACTTAGCAACTATACCAGTTAGAGTACCGTATTTGGCACCAGTTATTGCATCATCAAGTATCTGCCCATTTTCGCTAAGTCCACCTACAATAGCACCTACAGCAGTACCTGCCAGAGCTCCTTTTGTAGCCATTTCTACTACACCTGGAACTTTATCCATGTCCTTAGGACCAGTATAATGTCCTTCAGGAATAGAAAATTCTTTATGTCTAAATACTATCATAAGTTTTACCAGCCTCCTGCGCCGGATAATATACTGCCAGCCTTACTTGCTTTAAGGGCGACCTTATTGATTCCATACTCTAATTTTTGTCCAAACCTACTTGCCCTAGTAGCTCCATTATTCCTCATCATGCTTCTACCTACTTTTTGAACAGGGGCAGGAGATTTAGTTAATCCAGGTACCATTGCGGCAGCCATTTTAAGATTAACCGGAACGGCATTATATGCAGGAACACCAACAGCCAAAGCTACATCACCAGCTTCTGCAACAGTTAATCCAGGATTAATTATAGTTCCAGCGGTAGCACGTCTTACAGCAGCTCCGGGATTTTTTGGAACCATCTTAACTGTCTTAGTAACAGCTTTTACCGTTTTACCTGCTTCTTGATAAGCTGGGGATTTAAGAACTTTTATTGCTCCATTTAAAATAGATTGTCCAGGCTTCGTTGCTAATGCTTTATGTACAAGCGGATGAACATATTGTTTTTGTCGTAATACTATCATAATATATTACAAAATTAACTCTCCATACCATCCAGACTGAAGAGCATATTGATCACATCTACTTCTTAACTCTTGATATGCACTATCAATGTTAGCTAAGATATCTATTGACATATTAGGCAAGCTTATACTTGCTTTTAATTGTCTTATAAAATCTAAAAGATGAACCATACAAAGATCAAGGAAATAATTTCCCTTAGCACCACCATCTTCAACATTCATCCACCAAACTGCACTAGTCTCTGATTTAGGATTAAATGTTTTATCTTTTTCCGATATCCAGTCCGGTGTAATTGGTCTGCTGCAAATTCCTCTAAGATAAAATTCGTCAGTGGGAAGATTTGCTACGAAAATGTAAGGTCTAATATAATCGAGAACATATTCATATGATAATGCTTGAGGATAGCTAGAAGTTCCACCAAGTGCAGTATAACTACCTGAATTTCCTCCGCCACCTATTCTCCACATAGGAGTAGAGTTAGGAACAAGAATAATTCTATGTTCAGGAATTACACAATTCAAAAATAAAGTGAAGTTACTTTTTACTTCACCGTACCCCTCTCTACCAAAACATGTTCCAAGTTGTGCTTTATTTATAGGCATCTCCAGTATAAGTGGACATGTATTCTCAAATTCTCTCAATGCCTTCTTTATAATCTCTAGTATAATTTCATCTGCTGAAAGATAATCATTAAGCCCTAAAAGTTCATCCAGTCCACTAAGGGAAATCAAACTAGATCGAATGAACATTTTGCGCTTAAGATCTACTAATAGAGTTTTCTCCATAGTGTTGGTTATTTTTGTTGCTATTAATGATTTTAAAAAGAAGATAGTACCCTAAGGCAAAACACTCAAAGAGTACTATCTATATATTTTCATTAAATTGTGCCAGTAAAGGCCATACCCATATCAATTGCGTTATGATAAACTTCAACGAACTTAAGTGAGCGGTTATATCGAACTTCAATTAATACATTGACACGATTAGCTCTCTTATCCTCATCTGAGTTAATATCTGCAATTGTAATTCTGTAGTCGTCAATAGTATAAGTCATAGGCATGATAGTGGTCTTAAACCAGTAATCAATAACATTATACATATCTGAGTATAGTACATCAGTGATCTGACGGCCATGGAATTGACGCAAAAGTGGTTTCTGAGACTTTGAGATACGAATAGCTAATCGAGAGTTACCATCCTCATTAAGGATATTATTCTCACTTTCCTTTGTATAAGCGTCATTGTATACATATGTTTGAATTTGAGTATCCCACATAACTGTATTAATACGCTTAGACAGAAGAAGTTGACGTTGTCTCTTATTAAATTCTACAACCGGATTCTGAACCTGGGCAACAGCTCTTTGGCCGAACATTGACATGAACTCACGATCCAAACCACGATTACGGTTTACAGATTCCCAATACAGAACAGAAGGTGAGCAATAGAATTTAAATCCAACAGTACCAGTATCAACATCCCAAGGTGCAGAGCAATAAAGCTTGTAGTGGTCCTTAGCCAGGCGATTTACTGAGTTAGCAATGGCAAGATAGTTAGTGCTATTAACAGTAGAAACTGCATAGAAGTAGTTAAAATTAATAGCCATATTTGCCATGTAAGACTGGAATAGACCGTTAGTATTACCTAAGTCAGAAAGACCTTCAGTTTGATAAATTTCATCTTCCTCAATCTTATCGAGAGCTTTAAGAAGATCATTATCATTTACATTAAGAATCTTATACTTCTCAGGATCAATGCTAAGGTCAACATAGATTTCCTCGTCCTCAACCTCAGTAACAGTTGTATACTGATAATAAGTACCTTCTACATCCTTACCAATCTTTGCAATATCATTCTCATCTGGATTAGTAACAATACTATTCAGAATAGCGAGGCTTGATGCAGTATAGCTAATAGTTCCCTCGAGAGAATCTTGGAGAACCCATTCACCACCAACATACTTATAGTATTGAGCAGTTTTCTTACCAACTACTGCATAATCTCCACGTGATGGGTTAGGAATATTAGCTAGCTCTTCTTTAGTATCAACTGCATTACCTGCAGGAATTACAACGCCAGAAGGAACAGTGCTAAGAGCAACCCAGCCAGTCTTTTTCTCCTCAGGTACATAACCATAGTAGTCAAGGCCTAAGTCTAGGAGATTATCAGGAAGTTGCACCTGGATCATATTAAGAAGGTCGTTTAATTCAGCCTCTGTCATGTCACCACGACCATAAATATTACCAATATTGAAGTACTCGGCACTACCACTTACACTAGGATCAAAGACAGCGAGCTCATAGAAGTCACGATCAGTAATAGTCTTACTTAAAACACCACCAGATGCCTTCTTAGCTGCCTCATAAGTAGCCAAAACTGACTCTAAGACAGTATAAGGAGATTCACCACCTGCATTAGCATCATTAGCAGAAAGTTCTTTCGTTAGAACTGCATCATGATTAAAACGACGAATACGAAGCTTCAAAGGTGAACCTGAATTGTATGCATTTGTAGCATAGTACTTGATATCTTCAAAATCAGTAATAGTAACAAGATCTACGAGTTTTTGATTTTGGTTAGTCTCATACTCCCAATCAGGCTCACAGATAACTACGTAACAAACACCATCAGGACAACGAGGGTCAGTAGTATCAAGAAAGTTAGCGCCAAGATAAACTTCATCAAAAATAACGCTCTTAGCAGCAGTTGTTACACTACCATCAGGATTAATCTCAATCTCTTGTGTACCTTTCTCATCAGAATAGAACTTATAAGATGGAGAAAAGAACTTTGGAGAATCATTGAGGAAATCAACAAGTTCCTGTAAGTTCTGAACGTAGTAGTCATACTGAGCACCCTCATCTGTAGTTCTATTACCAATCACACCTACACCATCAACTGCAATAGCCCAACCATCAGTATTATGCTCTGCGCTATCAGCATCAGCATCAACAACGATCTTAAAGTTTTGAACTTTCTTTAGAAGCTGTCCATCCTTAAGAATATATGCATTAAGGTCAGATCTACTCAGTGGTTTAGCAAAATAAATATTATTGCCTTTGAATGCGCGAACAACTAGAAGATTGCCAGCACCAGCAAGGCGATATCCATTAAGCCACATAGTTGATGCAACAGTATCTTTTCCATTACCATAAAGAGCATCGATTGTCTTCATATAGTCTTCAGTAAGATCTTGAGATGCATAAGTGGCGAGATATTCCTTCTGAGATGTGATCAAAGTAGGAGTACTAGGACCAGCATCAGAAATAATAGTGCAACCTATGATCAAGTCTTCACCTGCGGTAGGATTAACTGCTGCAACTTTAATTTTCTCTTGAACTCTAACATACGGCTCAAGAGTTTCTTTCCATTGTGCCATATTTATTATTTATATTTCATTATTATTTATCCAACTTCTACAACATAAACAGGATATTTAGCAGAAATAAACATTTTCATTATTTCTACAATAAGATCTGCATCTGCTGAAGACGAAAGTGTGGATATTGTTATTTCATTATATCTATCTGAAGTTGTATTGTTTTTTATAGAGCCATTAGGAACACTTTTAGTAATCTTATCAGTCAGAGTTTTCAATTTTGGGTCATTAATAGTATTGATAAGAATCTTTAAGTCATCACTATGTTTTGAAATTACAATACAAACTTTTGTTTTAAGATCATTAGCTATTTTAGGATCTCTAGTAAAATCAATATTTTCTCTTGAGCCTGATTTTTTAAGGAGACTAAGAATATCCTTCATTAAACGATTATCAATAGTAGTTTTTCTATTATTCCACTCATTAATATCCTTGGCAGCACCAGCCAGGAAACCTAGACTAGCACCGACTATAAGTCCCAGACCAACAACTTTAAGGCTATTAAAAGAATTATTTCCTTTTTGAGTGTCATCATACACTATTTTGCCTCCCTTTTTACGAAATCTAGGTACTATAGAGGAGATAGCTGCTCCTCCTGCTGCACCGATTTTTGCTCCTGTAATTGTATCAGAGATAATATGACTACTAAATTCCTTGGCTCTAAATTTAATCATACTATCTTATATTGGTTTTAATCCTTTGTATAATAGGTTGTTCCCTCTTGAACTTCGGTATCCTTAGTCAGCTCGTATACGTCACCATTCTTCACATACCATCCCTTCTCTGAAGGATTACCTGTTGGATTCTCTACTGGTGTGTACGTATCTTCAGGTTCGGGTTCAGGTTCTACTTCGGGTTCAGTACCTACACGACTAGCGATACCATTAAAATCAACCTGATGCATTGCAATAGCATTAACTGCAGGAATAACATTATCCTTAGTTACATCTTCTACATAAGCAGAAACAATTGCATCATTAATGTCAGCGGCTGCCTCTACACTACCACCAACAACATAGTAAGCCTCTTCAGCTTGCGTAAGTTCACGATTTTCCATAATAGTGTTTTTGTTTAAATTGAGAGTTTACGTCTAAACTTAATAAGTACTCCGCCTTTTCTGTTAGACTCCTTCTCGGGTTTAATATTCATATTCTGTATAGAATTATTAACGGTATTCATTGAGTTTGCTGTATTTTTTAACTCTTCCGTTAATTTATTCATTGCATCTAGCTGTTTCTTCTGATATTCAGCAGCATTTTTATGTCTAGATCTATTAGTTAGATAATTGGCAGAAGAAACAGTTAAAGTTCCTGTACTAAGTGCTGCCGGCATATTAGACTTATATTTGTCCCATGCCTTCTTTGCTACTTTTCCAACTTTACTAAATTCTTTTGCACGAAACTTTATCATACTATTTCTTAATAGGAATAACCATCACGGTTTGTCATGTTGCCTTTCCAGTCCTTTCTTTCTCGACGTGCAGCTTGTCTCTTGGCGTAAGCAAGACGATCATTGTAGAACTTATTATCTTTTGCTTGTTTACGACCTTTAAGATATTGAGCGGCAGCAGCTACACCAGCACCAACCAAAGCACCTTTACCTGCACCTATCTTTGCGCCTTTGAGAACAGAACCTCCAGCTCTAGCAACACCACCAGCGATAGCACCTGCACCAGAACCAACTACGGCTCCAGTTACTGCACTTCCACCAATTGATCCGAAATCGGTAGTCTTCTTTTTATTTTCAGCGAGAATATCAGAATCCTTCATCTTTTTAAGATTATCTGTCTCGTCCCACTTCGTAAAAGACTTTCTCTTTAATTGATATATTGCCATAATTTCTTCATTTATTTCATTTACAGAAAATAATTTCTCTTTTCCACAGTTATCAATTAATGCTGTGAATACTCTTCTTCTTTCGTACATAATTTTATATCTGTTGATTTTTAGAATTTTGATACTTATATGCTCCAGGATCAACTGCTTCCGTCGCTTTCTTAATTGCCTTCTCAGGAGCATTCCATGTAGCATGCATAATACCTAATCCAACTGGAATTGAAGCAGCTAGTGCAACTTTTGTAGGTTGAATATTCCCTTGTTTGTCAACACGTGTCATTTTACTAGCAATTTTTCTAGTCCATTCTGATTGACCTTGTGACATTTCATTAGCAATATTTTTAACACCCTTAGATCCACCACCAAAACTTAAATTTGATATACCCCCAAGGATTGATTGTCCAGGGTGTGATTTAAAAGTATTCCAGCCTTTCTTTGTACTATTCCATGTTCCTTTAGCCATAGTTGGTATTTTTCTAATAGATTCAACAGCGGCACTAGGAGTACCTTTAATTTTTCCAGGAATGCTTTTTAGTACTGCTTTCCCTGCATTAAGAATACTTCCGATATTAGCATATGCTTTTTGTGTTGCACCGATCTGGTCTTTTATTTGTTGTTTATCTGCTTGATATTGCATAACGGTAGGAAGACCTCCAATAGCAACACCCCAACCTAGTGAAGATTTCCAGTTGTTCTTAGCAGTTTTCCCTGCAAATTTAACTCCCTTTGACAAACCTTCCATGATAGATTTAGTAGGAATAGCATATGTTTTTTGTTCGGTCATATGTTCGGTTAGACCTTCTTTTTTCATATCATGCTGAATATACTTCCCAGCAGCATAGTTAACAGTTCCAACGCCTACTCCAGTCATAGCCATACCAGCAAGGTGATCTTTATGATTGTTTAAGATCTTCAAACCATCCCCTAGCATTAATTTAGCATTCTTAACTGTTTTTGGATTAATAAGAGCATAAGTTCTTTGACCCATGACATCTTTTAATTCTCCGACAGCCTGTGGATTACTTTGTGCCTTTTCAGCTATTCTTTCCAACTTTCGATTTTGTTCTCTTATTAGCTCTTGCTGTTTTTCAGCAGCTTCTTGTGCAGCTCTTCCTTGTTCTTCTATTTCTTTCTGTTGCTTCTTTCCTTGAATGATACTTATTCCAGTACCACCAATCATAGCTGCATTAGCTATACCTCCAAGAGCAGCCAAAGGAGCGATAAATTCTTTTTGTCTGAATTTTGTCATGGCGATACCTCCTTTCTTTATTAGCTAAGAGAATCGCTTGCATTCTTAAGACCTTTACCTATACCTCTAACAGCAGCACTTTCAACACCAGCTCCTACAACCCTACCAAGAAGCTCACCACCAGGAACACCAGCAGCAGACAATGCAGTGCCAATGACAGAGCCGACTGGACCAACGAAGCCATGTGCACCACCAGCAATAGCAGCAGGGGTAGAGTCCATAGCTTTACCAACACCTCCTGCAACTCCACCTAGAACATTTTGCCCAGCTTCGAGCATACCAAAAGTTTTTCTTTTTAAATGATAAGTTGTCATATTTATTCTTTTAAATTAAGACCTCTATTTAGAACAGAATTCATCTCACGTATTTCTTTTCTTATATCATCAGTTCTCATTAACTCTCTTTGAGAAGTTTCCATTCTTCCAAGACGGTCCATATCAGTATCATACTTTCTTCCTTTTATAAAACCAACAGCCCCATTTGTATTGAGGATGTGATTGCTTGAGAACTTTCTATTGCGTAAGATTATCATTATGTATCAAGTAAGTAGATCTTGTAGTTAATACCGAAAGGCAAGATATTCAATGCCTGTATTGCATCATCAATACTATCAAATTCAAGAACTAACGAACGTGACTTCTTATCATATTTTACAGCCTCACCAAGGAGTTTATGTACTTCTTTGGTAATATTTATTGATGGACTAAACTCTGCAGTAATATTAGGCTTATTACCTCCACCGCCTTTTCCTTTTCCAAAAATCTTTTGACGGGGAGTTTCCGAAAAAGTTTTTCCTTGTTGACCTTTTCCATTACCTCCGGCTCCTCCATTATTAGAGTCTTGTTTTCCTGCAAAGATTCCACTTTGAATATTTAGAGAAAGATTTCCTAGTCTTTTATCATAATAAACTCCAGTTAATCTAACTTCATCAGGCATTTTAGCTTTAGCACCAATTTTTAAGTACATTCTAAACTTATCCCTTCCAAAGAGAGATGAACTTATTACAAATCTTTCAATTACTATATTATTTCCCTTTAAAATAGGAATAAGGGCTGATGTATCAATGATTGGAAATTTTTGTCTATCGTTCTTCGTTCTTTTCATTAGTTCAACATAGAGTGATCGCATTGCATCATACTCTGTGAATTGTTTTTGTCTAAACTTTATCATAAACTAATGAAAGATTAAAATGCGGATCCAATCCAAGAACCTCAATTATATCAAGTGCGATTCCAATAAAATCTGTTTCCGCAGTTATTATTCGCTTAGGAGTATCAATATTAGTAATTCGCATTCTAAATACTTCTCCTAATAGTTTTTTTACATATCCATAAACTTCCTTACTCTGAAACTGAATTTCAAAATATCCTCTATCATTTTTTGTAAAGGATACAAGAACCATAGCTTTGGAATTAACTTTACTAATAGTATCAGCTTCTTTTGAGGAAATTTTATTATAACTAATTCCTTGTTCGTCGAGCCGTTTAATAGCTTCAGGCATTAGGTCTTGAACAAGGGTTTTTGGTCTAAATTTTATCATTTGTTATTACTTTTCCTTTTGAAGTTAGATCCTCTTGATCAAGCTCTAATGATATCTCTTTCAAGAATTCATATCTAGTATCTAGGACTTCATAAAAATATAATTCACATCTAAATTGACATTGATGGGCAAAGTTGGAATTATCATCTTGTTGATATACATTACCACTATAGTCCTCAGTAATACCATACCATCTAACTCCAGCAGTCCATCGATCCCCATATCTATCTGTTGTTTTAAACTCTACAAAATTTGTAAGAAGATTTACATTAGAATATTTATTCTTAAAATCGTGGTATAATACCATATCAGGAGTATGTAAAACAAAATCAATAGGTTGTCTATGTGAAATTATCCCTCTATCAATATCTCCTCTTTTTGGATGAGAGTATTGAGTTGGGGTTTGATTAAATTGATAAGTTACGTATGAAGTCTTAGCTAATGATACCTCTTTATTAAACCTTACAAGTTCAATACCATAATCATCCAGAATTCGTCTAATTTCTAAAATAAATTGGTCTTGATAGTCAATCTCTCTTATCACATAATCATTATACCTCTTTCTCAGGGTGAATATTGTTTCAGAGTTAGATGTTAGATCAAGATTAGAATCACCTATTATAAGTTTAGGGAAATTTCTAAGTTGATATCCATTTGGAAGTTTACCAATTGGTTTTAGAAATAATAGATTTCCAGAATAAAATAAAAAGTTTAGAAATTCTGGATTCTTATAATCATTCTTATTTACTACAAATATTGTTCTATCGTAGTTTTGTACAACCCTAGATTCCGAATCACTAACTATAACAACACTTATTACATGTTGATTAGCTGTTAATTTTTGAAGTTTAAATCCGTTGAGTGATACTATAACAGACTCAAACTTTTTTGACTTAGGACCTGTAGGCTGCATTAAAATTCCATCATTTCCAACTGTCTGTATACCAAGGGCAATCGATAGAGATTTTGCAGTACTTCCCGGAACATATGTTAGGGTAAGACAAGACGATTGAGTATCTTCTACTATCGAATTTATATTCCCTTCTTTTACCTGGAAATATCTACATTTTTGGCTTTTTAATCTAAGACCTCTATAAATTACCTCATTATTCATTTTTTATTAATTAATGCATTAGCAGCTAAAATACTGGTCCCAATAATTGCAGCAGAACCTAAGAGTTTTCCAGCAGTTCCTATTTTTGGTATAGGCTTAACTGTTGGTTTTTGAGGAGTAGGAATATTAGATATTGGTTTTTGAATAGTAGCAGGAACATTAGGCGTTGGTTTAACATAACCTTGTTCATACTTTATTCTTTCCATTAATTTCTGTCCCCTAGAAGAATTTGCAAATTCAGGATTCGCTGCTATGTTATTTTCATATAATCGTTTAAGATTATCTAAACTTTCGCCGCCTACTCCAGGTGAAAATAATTTATTTCTAAGCACCAACATTGTTATTCTCCTCTTTTTTCTTATCACCGAGAAGTTTTTTACCCATGTAAAGTGTACCGAGTGTAGCAGCACCAGCAATACCAATCTTTCCAGCCGTACCGAGTTTAAAACCTGGTTTAACTACAGCTGGAGTAGAGGAGACAACTGCTGGCAAGTTAGCTGTAAATATTTTGTTTCTTAATATAATCATAGTTTAATACCCTTCTCCGTTACTTTCTCCCATTTGACCAGTAAAAGTATCTTTAGTTCCTTTAGCTAACTTAATACCACCATAACCGACAGCAGCTGTTGTACCTAAACCAAGAGCACCCTTTGTTAGATTTTTTCCAATATTCTGGGTATTATTTAAAGTTTGTGCTGCGGTAGATCCGCCTATTTTTGCTGCACCGTGACCTGCATCTACTACCTTCTGTAACCTAGCGGCATTTCCCCCGTTCATTATTCCATTAAAAGCTTTGCCTAATGAAGCAAGTCCAAATGCAAAGGTTTTTCTTTTTAAACGATACGTTGTAGCCATATTATTTATAAAAAGAAGAGGAACCCGCCCAATTAAGGGAGAATTCCTCTATATGTTATTAAATGTTTCCTACTTTTTCTTTAGGAATGATCTAGAGATATTAAATCATTCGTAGGATTAGAGACCAATCTTGAAGGTTACCTTCTGTACCAGCTCAGGAGCCATAGTACGTACACCCTCCTGATAGTAAATACCAGAAGCCATTTGTGTAGGATTGCTATAGTTACCGATGGTAGGAGTATCTGTCAGAGGCATATAAATACCACGAGCCAGAGGAGCCATTTGACCATCAGCGGTCTTATGGATAGCGTAGAAAGTACCCTCATTAGCTGCTTCATAGATGTCAGTTGAACGAAGTACAGGTACACCGTCATACCAACCGAGCAGGTCATTGATATAAGTCATCTTATCATTCTTCTCAAACTTGCCAATTACACGACCCTTCTGGAACTGAGTAGCAGCAGCGTTACCAGCAACATAAGTAGTGGTCTTAACGCCCTTAACGGCCTTAGAAGCAAGTGCAGTCTCAACGTCGATCAGATATGCATCGAACAAATCAACGCGAGAACGATAATCCATAAACTGCTTAGAGATACCAGCAGTAGAAACGCTCAGGTCGAGGTCAGTAAGAACCGTACCATTTGCAGCAGCGTAACCAGCCTCAAGCTCAGAAACCAGCTTATAGTTAATAGTCTTAGTATAAAGCTCACGCAGCTTAGTGAACAGGAAGGTAGCCATGTCTGAACCAGTAGCCTTCTTCATTGCACCAAGGGCAGCGATGTTATACTCAGCAACCAGCATGTCAGGAACAGTGCTGAGACCAATTTGCTGCATCTTAGCGATGAAACGCTTGTCATTAGCATGAGCGTTAGAAGCACCAGTAGTACAGCTAGGAGTACCAGTTACGTCTTCCTTACCGATAACAGTAATAGACTCTGTAGCAGGATTACCAGTAAGAGCATTAGCAAGCTCAAAAGTAACCTTACCATTCAGGTAGTTCACACTAGAAGCATTCAGCTTACCAGCAACGGCCATAAATGCACCCTGACCGTTATCAATCAGTTCAAACTGCTCAGAAGCGGTCTTAACCTTAATACGCAGTGAACCAGGAATCAGCTTACGACCAATCAGTGAGCTATAAGCAGCAGCAGCGGCAGGAGTAATCTCGAGCTCGAAGCCACCCATAGTGTTAATATCCTGGTACTGATCAGGACCAAGGTTAGGAATAACAGGACGAAGATCCGTTACACCAAGAACGTCAAACCAATAGAACAGACCATTAGGCTGATCAAAGTCACGTTCGATTGACATATAGCCAGCGAAAGAGCTAACATAAGAAGCAACCGAAGCATTAAAGTACTGTGTGCTCAACAGAGGAGTCTCTGCATAACCAGAGAATAACTTTTGCTGTAAATCACTCTTAGCACCAAACAGGTTCTTCATATCATCATTACGTGAGAACATCTTAGCATACTCATTCGCACGCATTCTTGCATCCATATCAGATACTGAACTACCACGAAGGGCGTCCATCATAGCTTCGTTCTGTGTCAGAAGCTGATTATAATTAATTTCCATATTCTTTATTAGGTTTATATATGTTATTATTTAATACCACCAAGCCAAGATACAAGTGTATCACTGTTAAGGTTTCTTTGGCTTACTGGGCGTGTTCCGTTTGTTTCAGAGAAGGTGGCTTCTTGAAGATCTGGTTCTGCTGATACTGCAGGTGCTGCTTTTGCTTCAGCAATTTGTGCTGCGGCTTCAGCGGCTGCGGCTTGAATACTTTGAATAGCTGCTTCGGCTTTATCCTCTGCTTCTTCTACAGTAGGTACGCTTTCATTAGCCTTCTGTTCTGCTGGTACAAGTTGACCAGTTGCAGGATCTACTACAGCAGGAATTACTTCTGCTTGATTAGCCTGAGCATTAATCTCAGCGAAGAACTTTGAGAGTGGATCACTAAATTTCTTTTCCTCATCATCTTCGTCTTCGTCCTTATCTTCAACCTGGAGACCCTCAGTTAATTTATCAGCTTCCTCTTCGGAAATCTTGTTAACTTCAATCTCATCGTCATTCTTAATAACAGCCTTAGTAAATTCTCCATTAGCCTTATCCTCAACAATAGCAGTCTTATCGTCAATTGGAGTAATTACCTCATCATCATTTTCAATTTGTTCACCAGATTCAATGGCAGATTCAATTTCATTCTGATCAGCCTCTTCACTAAATAGACGAATCATATAATCTGTCATCTCTTCACCCTCTGAATAGAATCTTGTTTCAGCCTCGTTTGTCCAATCATACAGCTCAGAATAATTCTTCTGTTTGCCTTCTTCCTCAGCTGCTGCATTTTCAGTCTCCTTATTAGGAGCATCTTCAGGTTTTACAAGATTACCAGCTTCCTCTTCAGAAATAGGATGGAGGTTGATAGTGTCTTCATCAAGGATAGTAGCCTTAGTAAATTCTCCATTAGCCTTATCCTCAACAATAGCAGTCTTATCGTCAATTGGAGTAATGGTTTCAGTTTCAGTCTCTACAAGCTCTCCACCAGCAATAGCGGTTTCAATAGCATCCTGATCTGATTCCTCACTGAAGATACGCTGCATATAATTTGTCATCTCCTCACCTTCAGAGAATAAACGAGTTTCTGCTTCGTTGGTATACCACTGAGCATTCTCAGAAAACTCTTTTTCATCTTCACTCGGAGTTCCAGCTTTCTTAGTCTCTGTCTCATTGCTTTCACTTTCAATTACAGAAACATTGCCTTTAATCTCCTTAGCTTCCTCTTCGGAAATCTTCTGAAGTTTTACATCCTCACCCTCGAGAGTAGCCTTAGTTGTTTCACCGGTATTTTTATCTTCAATAACTGCATTAATAGCATCAACCGGTGTAATAATTTCATTATCAGTTTCAATCTGATCACCATTGCTAATAGCGTCAGAAACAGTATCCTGCATATTAGCGATACCAGCAGCTACTTCAGAGAACATACGACACATATAGTTAGTATTATTATCTCTATAAGTAGTAAACCAGATTTCACCATGATCAGAATACTCTTGCTGTACTGGCTCATCAACGTCCTCTGCATCTTCTACACCTAAGTTATTTAACAGTTCGATAGCATAATCACGAGCCTCTTCTTGTGTTTCAAAGATTTGAACGGCATCTACACCATCTTCTGTAAGTTGCTTAGCGAGATCTTCAGCAGATTCCTGAGACCATTCCTGAGCATCAACAATAACATGATCAACAGCATCTACACCAACTACAAAGAGTGGCATAAATTGCTCTTCCTCACTGAATGCCTTTGAATCAAGTTCAGTAACATTCATTTCTTCTCCATCAAGTTCAACCTTAGCCTGATCACCAGTAGTAGTATCAGTTACAACAACTGCATTATCTTCATCAGCTACTTTTTCTACCTTTAAGGCACCAACCTTAGTAGTTTCTTCTGATTCGATAACCTCAGAGAATAGACGCTCGCAGAAGATCTGATCAGAGAAAATACGCTGTACAACAGTATTATCTGTACTTACAGAAAACTCTTTCTCTTCCTCTTCTTTCTTACACTCACAAGGAGTTTTGCCACATTCAGGACAAATCTCACCTTCTGCTGCAGGACCTTCTTTAGCAGTTTCCTCTACACTCTTCTCATGACCAGCCTCGTCATTACGACCTCCATCAGGCTGATTTGGAGCAATCACATTTTCTGAGCCAAAATGATTATCAACTTTCTCATCGGGAGCACCAACCTGATTACCTTCTTGAACGCTCTCACCTACAGACGGATGGAGAAATTTTTCCAACTGACCATCCGGAACAGCAATAAGATCATAGGTATCAGCTTCGTCAGCGGCTGCCTGTGCGATAGTTACTTCACCATTTTCCTTGTCAGTAATAGCTACATTACCATTACCAACATGCTCATATTTTACTTCATCAGTATCTACGACACCATTTTCCTTCGCAGACTTGATGTCATTGTCAACTTGATTGGCCAGTTCTTCATCTGTATTTGAGAACATAACCTGCATAAAACGTGTCTCTTTCACTTTAATTTACTTATTAATTGTTACACTATTTCCTTCTATTCTAATAGCATTATGATTAAGTAGTAAGTCTACAATATTCTCTGGTGCGTCTTCATAACGTTCTTTAAGAATATCCATAAATTGCTTAATTCCAAAACTTTTGTTTGAAAATTCAACTTGAAGATCTGAAATTATATTAGAATCATTAAGCCAGGTTTCTCCAGATTCATCAACTGGCTCTTCTGTTTCACTAAAATTACTTGCAAAAGGTGGAATTAAACCATGAGCTTTTTTAATAATCATGATTCCCTTCTCAGGAATAGATTCATGCTCTTCTAAGTTAGAAATAACATCCTCTGGTTTCTTTTCACCTTTCATTATATCTTCATCAAGGTCAAGAACTTTTGTTACCTGAATAATGAGTTTAGAAAATAATTTTTCTGTTGCATATGCATTAGGATTAATTGTATAGGAACCATCTTCTCCCTGTGTTGCAAATACATAATCTCCAGAAAATTCTCTTTGAAACTCTTCTTCACTAATAGTTTGACCGCTGTATGTTTTAACCTTCTCTTCGAAATCTGTATCCTTAGAGAATAGACTAAGACGACTGATTTTAATTCCCTCAACTACTGGTTCAGGGGATTCTGGAGTCATCACTGGATTAAAACGCTTTCCACCACATTTTGGACATAAAATCTGATCTACATTGGATGCAGTTTCTATTTCATGGCCACAGTCTTGACACTTAACTGTTTTAAGAGTAATACCATCCTCATTAACTTCTACATTATTGGAAGAAAACAGCTTGCGTCGTTGAATACTTTTTTTAGAAAAAAGTTTAATACGTTCTTTATTTTTCATTTACTGTTCCTCCCTCTTCTTTTTCAACTTCTTCAGCCAAGCCTTCTGGAATTGGATTAGGACCAAATACTTCATCTAACATTGCTTTAGTAAATTCTGTATAAGCCTCTTGAATTTTCTTATAACGCATAGGAGAAATCTTACCAGTTTTTACAATTTCCTGCATAGCAAAACGGAAAGGAATTTGTAATTGCTGGGCGGCTTGTCGAATACTTTTACCAAGTGAAGAAGCACCTATCAGAGTATTTATTTGCTTACCAGCCAAAATCTCCGGTGTAATCTTCTTAATTAGATTTAAGACATCAGAAGTAAATAATGATTCACAGATTTTTCTAATTTCAGGATCCATCTTATCTCCACCGCCGTAACTTTTGACAAGTTGTTTATAGTCAATGAATAAACGACGGAATTGCTGACGAACAGAGAACTTAGCATATCGAACTCTCTCTTTAAGAGTAGCTACAGAATATTCTTTCTGTTTAACTGTCTCCTGAACTTCTTCAACTGAACAAACACTAGAGAATTCCTTTGCTTTAAGAAAAGTGTATTTATTATCAATCTTAGAAGTTTTTGGCATATCACCATATCCTAGGGAAGTAAGATCTGAAAAAACTTTAACTCGAATCTCTCCTTCTTTACTAGGCTGAGTGCTAATAAATAATCTATCATTCTCAATTTCTGAAAATTCTTTAGTAAGTGCATCCTTATTTTCGTCATCAATAACTTCTGTAATTCTTGCAAGAGGACCAAAACTAGGATTAACTGTCCAGTCTAAAGATTTAATGGCTTTAATTGATTTACATTCATCAATGCCTCCTTCACTAGACCAAAATGCAAGGACTACTAAAGAGCAGGTAAGACGAACACCACTACGAATAAGTGCTTTCAGGCGTTTGATATTCTGAATAGAAATCTCATCAAATCCCTGATTTTCATCAAAAATATGTACTAGAGCGCAAAGCCAGGGGCCTTCACCGGGTACATCCTCAATGTAAAATTCTTTCACATAGTGTGTAAAAGTTGGTAAATTTTCTCCAACAATTAAGCCTGCATCATCACGACCAACTACCTTTTTAATTCCAGGATTTCCTACTGAAGATGGAAGTACATCGAGAGATCTGCCTCGGTGGGTTAGATATCCCATAGTAAGCTTTCCTTCTATAGACAGGGCGTATTCCTTCGATTCAAGATAATTTCGTACGGCAGTTTCACCTATGTGGGATCCATCCGCAGCAAAGCATCGAGGGCCTATGCCGCAGCATCTAACACGTACATCCATAATATTATTTTATAATTTATTTAAGTTGTTTATGTTCCCAGAATCTTATCAAAAAGTAGTCTCAAAGGACATTCTGGGAAGTTATATGATATGAAAAAGAATGGGATCATTTTTGTTTTTTCTTCCTATACTCTCTCATTTGACGAATTGGACGAGTATAACCTTTTATTCGGTCTCTCCATTTTTTTGAGGCTTTATCAATAATTGGCTTTTCACCTGCCCAATCTACAGCCCTATCAATATGATCAATACTTTGACCAAATCCATCATCAAGTTTTTGTGTAACTTGAGCAGTGTCAATATAAGAAATTCCATGAGTGGGCTGATAACCAGAGAATTCTTTATTTCTAAGTATTAACATATTATCCAAGATACTTTAAAGGATTAAATCCATTAGTATCCCTCTGTTGTTCTTGTTGAGAATTCTCTACATCCTTAGTAAAAGTCTTCTCTTTTAATTCAATATCATTCATACTTTCATACTTACTGGAGGAACAGTTTTTGCTTTAGACTTATAAAGACTAGTATTATCGTTCATCTTTCTAACACCATCTTCAGACTTTTTAATCTGAACCTGATTACTCTTTTCACGATCTTCTTTTTCTTGCTCAGTCTTTTGTAACTGTCCTAGTTGTTTCATCTTACTTAGTCTTTCCTGTTGCTCTAACTTTCTTCTAGCTTGTTGAGTCTGAATAATTTGTCTTTGAAGCCTCATTTGCTGAAGAAGTAAAGTTCTAGAAGTGACTTCACTTGTTATACTAGCTTGATCACTCTGCTGTAGAGAAGAGACTATCTGTCCTTGTCCTTGATCAGCAAGAGCAAATTCTTTTCTCCTAAAGACTATCATTGCTTCTTTTTATTCTTATAATGCTTATACGCTGCATAAGTTCCAGTTACTGCTGCAGCACCAGTAAGAGCTTTTCCCCACTTTTTTCCTGCTAAAATTTTCTTAGCTTTCTCTGGATGCTTTAAAAGTTCAGGGTGTTTTATCTCATTGAATTTAGAAGCTCCGTATGTAGCAGCGCCGATGGTACCAAGTGCTCCAGTTAAAAGTTTAGATTTATCCTCTAACTCTTTATCTAACTTCTTTTTATCTTCTTCTTTCATGGTTTATACGTTTTGTTCAGGGTTAGACTGTTCATCTAAGAAAGATGGATCTATTCCCTGTTGTTCAGCTTTTGCTCGTAAAGACATTTCAGACCACTTAGTATACTTCTCAATAGTATCTTCAGAAATAATTGATTCAGTGTTCGGGTCAATATCTTTAATCAAGTTTTGAATATATCCTAGATAAGACTTAGTATCAATAAGGGGAGCCGCCTGGTCTAAGGCTAATAGAGAATTCGTAATGATACCTGTAATACCTGAAACAAGTCCACTAATAGATTCGCTCTGATTAATTTGATTATTATACTCCACACTAGTCTTCTCGGTAATGTGAAGTTTAATTAATGATGGATCTAAATCCTTTTGATACATAACTCTATAAATTGTACAAACAAGATTTATCACTGAATCCTTAATTCCATCCATAAAACCTGTAATTCTACTATTGGCACGTTCAGACTGTTGTAAGATAGTCCATTTTGAACCAGAAGTAGAGTCAAGAATAGTACTTGGGATACCAAGAGGACTAAGAACTGAATTTCTACAATTATCTAGGTTTTGCATTAAGTCAAGCAATTTATCACTGAGTTTATCCAAAGGCAACATATTGTTCTTGTTTCCAAGAGTTGCATTGTAATCTGGAACAAACTTAGCTGTTTGACTAAGCGTATTTTCAATAAATGATACTACATCAAATTGTGAAGTCAAAAATGATGCTAGTTCATTTGTATTATTTGCAAGTTTAGTTGTTTTAGCACAAAGGTCATTAGCTGTTTCTAATGGGGTAGACTTATCAAATTGTAAGAGAAATATCTGAACACTACTTAAATCTCTGAGAGAAATAAGTGATATAAGAAGTTCCTTAATAACAAGTTCTTTTACCTTTAGAATAAGTGAATAGAATAATGGCTCACCCACACTGTAAGATTCTCGTCTAATAACCTTATTTCTATTCTCTTGTTCGGTTGCAGGTTTCCCAAAACTAGGTTTTCTTTCTTTCCTGGAATTCCATCCTTCATCTAAGTCATTTACGAGTCGGAGGTTAATATTACCTACGTAAATTCCCTCATTTTCAGGAATTTCATAAATCTTTCCATCATCACCTCTTGCTAAGTAGACCTCTTTCATTTCACCATCAACAGTATCACGTTCTTTTTTGGTAACTACTGAGATTGGATCATAGAGCTCTTCTACTCTAAATTTAATATGACCTAAGTCATCTCTACTATGGCAAAGCATAGCAAAATATTCCCCATAATAAACATAATCCTTTACATGATCTCTGATAAAATCAAAAATCTTAATTTGCTTTAGGAGAACTTCATTAATACGATCTGTCTCTGTATCTTTACGATTACCTTCTTCATCGACGATCGTTACAACTTCACCAGTATTTTGTACTAGGAAGTTAATTATATAGTCAGAAAAGAAGTTTGTTGCAAGTTTAGAAATATCTAACAATTGATAACCTCTTAACTCATCTACTCGTTTGTAATATAATGATAGTCTGTTACTGGGACTGGCATTTCCTAAGAGTGGACTTTGACGATCTCTATCCCCAAACATGCCACTACTAGTTCCACCAATTCTTGAATATGATCCTCTTCCCCCAGAACCAAAGACATTACTTCTTAAGGGTACTCTAGAACCAAATCCAACAGTACCAAACATTTTTTGAAATATTCCGCTCGATCTTTTCATATCTTTTATTTAAAATTTAATAACTGTTCTCTGTACTACATCAAAGTATAGTCTCTAAGGACATACAGAGAATTATTTATTAGTTTTTCTCATCAGACTTCTTCGTCTTAATAGCATGGGCTACAGCCTTGCCACCAATCGAAGCTGCTAAACCTGTACCAAGAAGAACCTTAGCCTTCTTACCGCCTACTTTTTTACCAAGAGCTGCAACATCTTTAATAACAGCCTTCTTTGCTCCAACTTTAGTAAGAGCATTCTTTGTAGTAGCAGCTTTTGTAATATCTTTCTTCAGAATCTTACCAAGCTCTTTAAAACTTTTTCCAGCCTTTTCAGCTACTTCTTTTTCAGCTTTCTCGAGACCACCTGCCTTCTTAGCAGCGCCGAGCTTTGTGAGAGTATCTGAACTTGCACCAGCAGCAAGAGCAGTAATACCAGCAATTTCACCAGCCTGGCCTACTTTGCTTACGCCTTTAGCAATCTTCTCACCTTTAGACTTATCCTCTTTATCAGAGAACATTACACGTTTCAAAATCATAACTAGTTATTTATTTTTAATGTTTATTTGCTTGATATCCACGAAGAGCAGCTTCCGCTTTTTCTTTACTGGAATACCTAGCGTTCCAAAATTCACCGGCTTTAATAGAAATTATTCTCCAATTACCTTTATTGTCTTTTTGAATAACTCCGTCGGTTTTCGCTTTATTTAAGAGAGCTTGAGGTACCTTCTCTCGCTCCGAAAATTCTTTATTTCTAAGTATTATCATCCGAAAATACCCTCCAACATATCTTGAAAATATTTATTTGTTTCCTCTTTAGCAGACTGTGTAATTGAGGTAACAGCTCTAAGTTGTTTATTAACCCCATTACCACCATCCTCTAAGTACTCAGAATATTTCTTATAACATGCCCAAAGAGATCCAACTACTGCATCCGCAATATCTTTTGTGCCTGGTTGTTCACCAACTGCATTTTTATAGTCAAATTCAAAACAACTACTGATGTCGGGGTGATCAATTTTTACATGAGTTCCATTCTTACCATTAGTAACTATTCTAAGTTCAGAACATTCACGTAAGAATCTCTCATTATACATAAGTTTGCATCTTTCTGAATTAACTACATTTTTAAACATAAAATATGGTTCTGTAGTTTTATCTACGGATAACTCTTCATATGGAATTCCAGCACGTTCACAGCTTTGAAATAAACCCGCACTAGCAAATGAGTCCGCACTTACATGTACTGTATAGTCAGCATTTAGTTTTTGAATGAATTGAAAGATGTGATCAAGACTTGTAGATTGACCATTTCTTCTGCTAATTCCAATTAAAAGTGGAAATACAAAAGTTGGGTAAGGAGTATTATCAAATCCAGTAGAATCGTAAATTTCTTTATCAAAGTAACAAATAGCTAAGCCTGTTACATCCTTCTTAAGACCCAAGTCAGCATGTATAAAAATACTCGTATGCTTTGGTATTCTCATTATTTGATTATAAACTCGATCATAGATAGTATCATCTAAGTTATAAAAGTCTATATCATCTATTACATCAAAACCAGAATTAGATAATGTTGAACAATTCATTATATGTTCAATAGTACCCTGAAATAATAATTCCTTTGAATTATAACCAAATCCCGCTAAGTCTTGAAGAGATCTAATAGGATTAAGTAAGAAATTATGTTTTGTTTGAATTGGACATTTTATTATTCTGTCTGGATCTAATTCTTCACGATTTTCATTATCCTCTAGGACATGTGGTGTTCTGATAGAATCTCCTCGATAAAAATCGAAAGTTACTCCATTACTCTCTCTATACAATTCTGGTCTAGCTTCCCAATGAGAAAATTTTACAATCTTAATCTCTGATGACGGTACGCTTTCTTCAAACTTATCTGCTACTGAGTGATCAGCATCCTTAGCTGAAGAATCTAGTACAATTCCACCAAAGTTCATACGTTTACTAATAAAACGAGATTGATAACGTATCAGTACCTCGCTCATTTTATTCATCGCATCCTGTGGTCTCCAGAATCCAATCTCACTGAGAGTCGAGAATATAAGTTGCAGACCTATCACTGATCCAACAGACTTTGGGCCTGCAGATACTAATCGTATAGGAGGTCTATTATACTGATTTTTAAAATAAGGACTAACATCAAATACTGTTCTAAAATATTGAACAAAATCTTTATGTGCGGTTTCCTCTGATGCATGGAAGAATCCGAATGCTATCTTAGTACCACCAGCCAGCCCTAATGATAAGAAAGGATTAGTACAACAGTCAAGTTTATGATAATTATATAATCCCATAAACCTACTCATACTACTCTTTCCAGAACCAATACACCCACCAAAAGATACATACGGATACCTATTAGTGAGAGGATTTGGGTATAATTCTTTTCCTACTTTTTTCCAACTATCAAATACTTGTTTTCCATGATTTGTAATAGATGGATTTCCTAGGAAATAATCATCATTTAAAAACTGTTCAAAAGAAACTGGAATATGATTCATTCCAAGTAATTTCGAACCAATTACTAATTTTTCTCGCTCTGTTAATAAGTTATATTGTGATTCAATAGTTAAACTATCAAATGATATATCTTGTGGTATGGGAGTAGTAGGATCTTGATGATCCATAAATTTATTATTGCTTCCCATATTATAACTTTTTAAATTTTGATTCTACAACTAGCTTCGAACTTAGACTCTTATTTCAAGTCTGTTGTAGAATGATCTTTTATTAAAATAATGGATTTACTCATCGTTATTCATTAAGTGATTGACCCCAAGACCATATGCAGTCAAACCACCAACCGTTAAAGCAACCTTATTCTTTCTAGCGAATTTTCCTACTTTCCCTAAGATTGAATTACCAATTCCAGGCTTCTTAACTGTATTTAGTATAAGAGTAGGAACTTTCTTAGGTACAGTTGTATGTGACTGAAGAGATAAAGAATTTACTTTCGGCTTTTCTATAATAGTAGGTAATTGTTTTGGTTTCTCTACAGTAGCGGGTAAAGGATTTACTTTTGGCTTCTCTACAACAGCAGGTAATTGTTTTTGCGCTACTATCGGAAGCTGCTTTGGAGTTACAGTTACAGGAGCTGCTGCAGTATTAGCACTCTTTTTATTTAAGATATCAGCTACTGTAGTTTTTGGCTTCATACCGACATTATTGTAAGGAGTTGGCTTTCTTCCTTTATATCTAGTGTTCTTCCTACTAAAGAACTTATTTCTCAATATTATCATTATTATTTCCTAAATCTTTATTAAATAATTTCATAAATGAATCTATTGCTTCTTGAGATTCTTTTGAACTAAGATCTACACCGTTTCCATCATTCTCTTCTGCCAGCTTCTTTAACTCTAAATCAGCACCAGCAATTTGTACTTCTCCCTTAAGAGAGTCAAGTTGATCTACAAATTGAAGTAACTTCTCACAAACAATATAAATATCTTGAATACTCATCTGTTGTGAAAATAAGTTTTCAGGTTGTAAAATATAATCTATTGCTAAGGCTAACTTTTGCATCATATGGAGAATTAAGATTGGCTTAAATCCTCTATAAAAGTTACTAAGATATAATTCAAGGATCCTTAGATTTTTTTCATCACTTACAGTTACTAGGGCATTAGATAAATTATTTAAATCTAGGTTTAAATTAAGACCATACTCTTTATTATAGTTTGTTAAAACGGTGTTAAGAGCATTTGTCATTTCCTGAGCTCTAGCTTCTTTTTCATTTTTAGCCAGGGCACTCGCATCGACAATAATATTTTTTACTGCTTTACTGCCCGGTATCTTAGGGGTAGCTGATATTATGGATTTCATATCCGTCACTACCTCCTCAGAGGGATCATCAATAAACTCATAATCCTCTGTTTTTTGGTCGAGTTTTCCTTCCTTCTCTAAAATTTTCTTTTTGAATTCAGGATCACTGAACGGATTAATTGCTTCCATATTTTACTCTCCTTTAGAATTGATCTATGTTTTCTACAGCTCTTTTCATCTCAGAATTAACAGATGGAGCAGATTCTTCGATCTTCTGTTGTCTTACTGCCTCTATCTCTTGATCTGTTGGAGCTGTAAATTTCTTGTTTCTAAGTATAATCATATAATTTATCATTTTATTAGTTCTCACAGTTACATCGAAGTATAGACCTAAAGTCGCTGTGAGAAGGTGTATATATGTTGAGTTTAAAGATGTCTTACTTACTACTATAAACTCTATAAGCGGATAGTAGCTTTTTAGAATATATATCTACCTGACCACTACCGTTATACTTACGTGCTAGACCTCTCCAATCCTTCTTTACTAGGTATGGTATATAACCACCATTCCTTAAGAACTCTATGCCTAAAATAAATTGACTAACTTCATCCTTACACATAAGATTCCACATTTCTTCAACACTTGAACAAGAACATAATTTATAATTCATTCCCATAACCTGAAATAATCCCATACTAATAGATTCAAGAGCTGACTCCCTATTAATTTTTGCTGCTATTGCCAACCTTTCATATTCTTTAGCTCCGCCAGCATAATAAAGTTTTGTCCAATTCTTATATACTATCTTTGGGTATTTCTTAGACCAAGGGATTGGATTAATCTTGTGAGCAATGAGTCTCTTCCAAAAGATATGTCCTTCAAAAAGTATTCTTGGCTTACCTTCTATGATAAACCCACCACGCATTCCTGTTTCTACTGCAATTACTGCCTTAAGTGCTGCTTTCTCTACTCCTAGGTATTCTGCTGCCCATTCGTAGTCCTTCTCTACAATTACTCCACTTCTATTGCTAGAAAAGAGTTTTAACCATGTTTTTGAACCAACTATACCATCTGAAACTAATCCATGGGATTCTTGCCAAGCTTTTACTATAGAATCTAAGGATTCGTCAAATGTAAGCTTTGGTTCTATATCTAATAGTTCACAAAGTCTTTTAACTTCAGAACCAGTACTTCCAATTTTTATTGTTCTCATATTTTACTATCATCTTAGCCTGGGAAGGTGTGTACATTCCAAGCCTCATCTTTCTACTTGGCACCTTCCACTGACTTCAAACAATTCTTCATTCTTCTTCTACGTTTTAATTATGCTAGCTACTATTATTCACTAGATCTACGGATTACATCCACATTGGACCTGTATAACCCTTACCGTAGAGTTCTTCATAATTCTTAGCTGCTAACTTAATATATGCTTTAAGAGGTACCATAGCATAATGAGCAGCCGTACCGATAAAATTTAAAACTGTTTTCATAGATCCATACTAAAGTAACGAGCCTTAGTATAGATAAAGTCTAATACAATGACTTTGTTAAAACTAACCTTCTAGATCCTATAGACGATTTCGAATCTAATACCATATTTCAGTATATCTATAGGATTGATATCAGTCACTACCAATTTAACCTTTTAGCTTCATTAATAAAAATAATGTCTGCAAAATCTTTTACTAATTTATTATCAAGTTCAGTTATAGAATTCTACAAGTATTGTGTTAGGTTTAATAAACTTTGTGCAAATGATGTTAATGATAAAATAATAAAAGTAAAAAAGATTATCAAATATTTGTGTATAACATTCATTTACCTAATTTTTGAATCTCTTTTATAAATTCTTTATCAGATAGTTTTGTAGATTCAGCTCGACCAATTCTTTTTAGAGTAGCTTCTTTTGATTCAACTACTTTTGGAGAATTATAATGGCCTGACTTAATCCACTAATTAACACTCTTTAGGTTAGAGTCCAAGAACTTAATTTGTTTCTTCCTCATTCCTTTAGTAGCTTTCTTTCCTAGTTCTAAAGTATATTTATTTCTAAGAATAACCATATAATTTATAATTTTGCTCCCTTAGTTACATCGAAGTAATAGGTTCTTCACCCTAAGGGATTATTTTTTAAGATTACTTCTTATACCACTTTTTTGCGTATTCAGCCTTTGACATTTTTCCCTCAGCAACCTTAATTTCATCAAGTCGCTGCTGGGCAGCAGCATCATAATGCTTACTTACCTTACGAAGACCTTTAACAGCTGCAGTTCCTGCTGTAGCTCCAAGAGCCGCAGAACCACTAACGAGCGAACCAATGGCTGCTCCAGCTTTTGCCCCTTCTTTTGCAGATTTTAGACTCTTTCCTTTAATTCCACCAGCAATAGCGCCTACTGCGGTACCAGCCCCAGTGAAACCTGCTGCCATCTTAAGATTATTTTTAGCGGACTCTTTAATATTACCCTCTAGGTTATCCTTCTCCATTTTACGGCCAAATTTCCCTTCAGCCTTGTACATAGCAACATTAAGACGATGTAAGGGCTTTAATTTCGTCTCGTCTTTCTCTTCTTTCTTAGAAAATTCTTTTACTTCTGTACCCTCAATCTCTGTGGTACTAAACAGTCTTTCCTCTCCAGTTTCAGTATCTATAAATGTGGAGAAAACTTTTCTACGTATATACATAAATTATTAAAATTGGGAGGATTATTGTTATACACAGTATCTCCCCCCCCCCGTTTGAAGAGAAAATACCTTTATCTTGAACTAGTTATGTTC
>AUXO018376538.1_pt1 | contig 29982 bp, 29 predicted proteins | sample 768731 | NCBI WGS metagenome assembly AUXO01 (sample SAMN02715735, study PRJNA202380) | gut metagenome | biome: sheep rumen | host: Ovis aries | place: New Zealand: Palmerston North
ATTCGGCACATAAACTCCAACATTTTCAATTGGCGTGAATTTCCTCCAACACGTTATTTCAGTTGAAGTTTCAATTTTATCATTCTTAAATTCTTCAAGTTTTTTCGCTTCTGCTTTGTGAAATTTTGTAATATTCTCTATCGCTGTTTTTATCGCTGTTTCAAGGTTTTTGTCAACTTTAATGTTATCAGGAATTTTGAAAATCAAACTATTTCCTTCAAGTTTATCAAATTTTCTTGACAACTCTAATAGTCCTTCTTGCCCTTTGTTTATACAAATCTCTCTAATTTCTTCAACAATTTTTGCTGTATCATTCATAAATTTTAATATATTAACACACTAATACGATAGTATAATAAAAATACAAAAGTCAAGATGATTTTTTTGTTATGATTTTTATTTTCTTGAACTTTATCTTGTTTAATAACGAAAAAGAAATGAAAACACATTCTACCTAAACATCAAATTTATGTCGCTTACAATAATACCCTCAGCACCAAATTCTTTAAGCTTTTTGCATACTTCAAAAATTTTATCTTTTTTACAAAGCGTGTGAATCGCAACATAATCACTATCAATCAAATTCAAAATTGTTGGAGAATTTATAGAAGGAAGCACATTTTTAATATCGTTAACTAAGTCTTTTTTTAAATTAAACATCAAATATTTTTGCTTCTTACCAAGTAAAACTGCGTCAATTCTTGCAATTAAATCATTTAAAATTTCACTTGAAAAATCTTTATTTTTTATCAAAACTGCTTCAAGATTTAAAACTTTTTTCAGCTCTTTTAACCCTTGTTGCATCAAAGTTGACCCAGTTTGAACAATGTCGAAAATGTAATCAGCAAAACCAAGTTCAACTGAAGTTTCAACAGAACCAGACATTTTTACTATACTTGCATTTATGTTATTTTTCTCTAAAAAATCCCGTAAAATATTCGTATAACTTGTTGCAATTGTGGAATTTTGAACTTGTAAAATATCCCAGTTTTTGTAGACACCTCTACCGGCAAAAGAAAGATGACATTTCGAAAACCCAAGCTTCCTGACTATTTCGGTTTTTTCTTCCATTTTATATTCCAAAAAACTGTCCATTCCGAGAACTGCGACATCAAATTGCCTATGTATTAAAACGGGGATATCGGCACCTCTTACAAAATAAATTTCCAAAGGAAAATCTAAAAAACTGCAACAAAGTTTTTTATATCCACTTGTTTGAAGCCCGCAATTCTCAAGCAAATTTAAAAAATCATTTGAAATTCTATCGCTTTTTTGAATCGCAATTCTAAGTTTCATATTACTTTTTTTTTAAAAGATTTTTCAAAACCCACCTATAACCACCGAATTTTTCATCCTTTAAAAATCTCGCAACTCTTGTAATTGTTGTAGTGCTCGCACCGGTTTTTTTTGAAATTTCTGTATAAGGTATTTCTTGTGCAAGCAAAACCGCAACTTCAAGCCTTTGTTGTAATGCATCTAATTCTTTGGGGGTTGTGATGTCTTTTAAAAAATTCAACATGACTCTTCTGTCGTTTATTTTTGCTAAAATTGTAGATAAATTCAAATCATTCTTAGACATAAAAATAATAAAATTTGACTTTAATGTATTAACATATTGAAACGATATATCAAAAAAATAATTGTCAATTTATTAATAATATGTTTTTGAATAAAGCATTGGAAAAAATGGAAAAATATGAAACACCCTTGCTTCCAGAAAGAGTTAAAAGACAACATTTTAATGAATTGCACCAAACGATTTTACCAACAGACGTTTTGTTAGAAAATATTGATAAAAATTTAAACTTCTATCCTGAAAACCTTTACGAAGAACTAACAAAAAAAGCACAAATATTTTACAATATCAATGAAAAAAAAATCGTCCCTACAAATGGAAGCGACGAGGGAATTGATTTGGTAATTAGAACATTTTGTAATCCAAATGATAAAATTTTAGTGCAAAAACCAACTTTCGCTATGTACAAGCAATACGCGGAGGCTTTTCAAGTTAACATTGTTGAAAGTGAAATTATTTTTCAAAATAATCAGTGGTTTGTTGATTTTGACAAATTGATCAATGATGCGAAACGAAACAAAGCAAAAATAATTTTTATTACAAACCCATTGGCACATTTGGGTGTTTTACTGAGTAAAAAAGACGTACTAAAATTGGTAAAATCATTGCCAAACATCGCAGTAGTTGTCGATGAAGCTTATATTGAATTTGTTGAAAACTATCAAGAAATTAGTTGTATTGATGCGATAAACGAATTTAACAACTTAATTATTTTGAGGACTTTTTCAAAATTTTTCGGTCTCGCCGGAATAAGACTCGGGTTTGTATTTTCTGACTTTAAAGGAGAAATTTGTAAAATAAAATCTCCAGATAATGTTAGTGCTTTGACTTGTAAAGTTGGAATAAATGTTTTTAATAACATAAGAAAAAAAAATATTAAAGAAAGACAAAAATTGGTAAAAAACAAAGTCAAAAAACTATCATCTTGGCTGAAAAATTTTGAAGAAGTTGAAAAAGTTTTTGAAACAAATACAAATTTTGTTCTAGTAAAATTAAGGTGTCAGTCAAAAATTTTTGCAGAAAAACTTTTTGAAAAATTTCAAATCAAAATTAGAGCTTTCGGAGGCGATTTTGAAAATTATTGCAGAATTTCAGTTGTATAGTGCAAATTTTACAATGTTTTTGTTAAAATACTCCTTGCAAAATAAAAAACTGCAATTATAACCAGTCGCTATGGCAAAAAAAAGTAGAACATTGGTTTTGTTGACAAACGAGGAGAGCGGATATTCTTATGTTCGCTGGGTAGATCCTCGCAGAAATCAAACAAAATTGGCATTCAAAAAGTTTGATCCTTATTTGAGAAAGCACGCACTATTCAAGCAAAAGAAACTGGTAAATAGTTAGTTATCGCAACTGCTTGGATATGGATGTTTTTGCATATTTAATCGGCGGTTTTTGTGTAGGTTTTGTCTTTGGTGCTGTTTTTTCTTATCTTTTTTTAAAGGGGAAATTTTCATCGGTTGAAGTTATAAAAAAGGAAAAAGAATTTGCGGAGCAGGAAAATGGCAGGCTTAAAGAAGAATGTGAGAAATCAAATCAAGAGTTCAATGAAATAAAGGAAAACAGCGGGAAAATGCTGGATGAGTTGAACAAAATTAGAGAAGAAAAAACCGAACTGGAAAAGCAATTGGCACAAGCAAATGGGAAAATTGAAACGCTTGATGATGCGAAAAAGTTGATGGATGATATAAAAAAAGAGATGAAAACCGAATATCAAAACATATCGCACGAGACAATCAATAAGCAGGGTGAAATAAATAGGAAAAACATTGAAGAGAATTTGCAGAAGTTGTTAAATCCGTTCAAGGATGATATTAAAAACTGCAAGACAGCACTTGATGAGGTGAATTTGAAGACGAAGACAGAGATAAAAGACGAGATTGCAAAAATGATGGAAGGAACAAAGCAACTTGGCAAAAATGCGGAAGATTTAGCAAGTGCTTTTAGAGGTAAAAACAAAATGCAGGGAAATTGGGGAGAAGGGCAACTGAAAGAGATATTAGATAATGCGGGTCTTGAAGGGCGATACGAGGAGCAATTCACTTTTACGTATAAAAACGAAACATACAGACCTGATATTATAGTAAAGTTGCCAGACGGAAAAAGATTGATAATTGACAGCAAAGTTTCGGTGGAAAACTACATCAAGTATTATAACTCTACGGACGAAAAAGAAAAACAGAATGAGATGAAATTGCATATAAACTCAATAAAAAAGCATATTGATGAGTTAAAAAAATATCAGTCTTCGTATAAAGAATATATCAAAACAACGGGTGAAAAACTTGAAACTTTGGATTACGATGTGATGTTTATTGCTCCTGAAAATGCTTATGTTGATGCGGTTTTATTTTCTAATCAAGAGATTTTGACATATGCCTTTGAAAATAATGTTGCGATAGTGACCGCTTCGTCATTGATGCCTGTATTAAGAATGATAAACCATTTGTGGAATATAGAAACATCTAACAAAAACATCAAGGATATTGTTGATAAAGTTGGTGTTTTGTACAATAAACTCTCAAAATTTTGCGAAATGACAAATAAGACGCACGACAAGTTGGTTGAAGCGGTGCAATTCCACGAGAAAGCAACAAATTATTTGGCAGAAGGGAATGATAATGTATTAAAAACAGCAGAGAGAATTAGAGGTTTGATGGATAAGCAAAATCTTGCAGAAACGAAATTGTTTATAGAAAAACCAAAAGACGAGGACGAATAGTAATTTCACAAAAAATCATAACAATCCACATCAAATTTGACTTGCACTTTTTGTGGGTGTTGAAAGTTTTTTCTAATTTCATTCAGGGCGTTTTGCACAGCAGAAGTCTTTGGAGATTTAAGCAAAAACCTATACCTATAATTTCGTTTCAAGTAGTGAATGTTGCTTTCCGCGGGGCCAAAAAATTCAACATTTGATGTCATTTTTTTTCTCAATTCTTGCTCCAATGATTTTGCAGTTTGCAAGGCAATTTCTTTATCTTCTGCGGAAATTGTAATGCTTGTAAATCTTGAAAATGGCGGTAAATTGAACTTTTCGCGTTGCTTGATTTCATCGGCATAAAACCTTTTTATATCGTGATTTTTTATGGTTTGTAAAACATTATTTCTTGGATTTCCCGTTTGAATATAAACAACAGCATCTGTTTTTTCTCGTCCTGCACGCCCAGAAAGTTGAAAAAGCATTTGAAACATACGTTCAAAGGCACGAAAATCGCCGTCAAGAGCCATTCCGTCTATGTCAAGAATTATAATATTTGTCAGTCGCGGAAAATGATACCCTTTTGTCATTATTTGTGTGCCTATAATCACGTCAATTCCCCCATTCTTGATTTCATTTGAAATGTTGTCAATATCACTTTCTTTCGTTATTTCGTCGCTGGAAAAAAGGAGTGTTTGCAGTTCAATTCCGTTATCATTTGCGAATTTTTGAATTTCCTTTTCAACCTGCTCTACACCAACACCTTTATTTGGTTGCAGATTTTTACTTCCGCAATTTTGGCAAGCAACGATATTTGGTATTTTATACCCGCAATAATGGCATTTGAGGAAGTTTTTATTTTTGTGATATGATAACAAATTATCACAATTTTCACAATTCGCCTCATAGCCACAATCATCGCATTTTAGCGTTCTGGAATACCCACGACGATTTATAAAAATCATACTTTGTTCGCCTTTTTGTTTTGTTCGCAATATGCTTTCTCGTGCTTCTTGTGATATAATTTCAATGTTTTTTTCAGGCAAACCAATAATTTTTACTTCCGGTGGCTTTACCTCAAAATACTGCTTATTTATTGAAAAAAGTTCGTATTTTTTATCCATTACATTTTTTAATGTCTCAACAGAAGGTGTCGCGGAAGACAAAATTACAGGTATATTTTCATATTTTGCTCGTAAAATTGCCATATCTCTTGCGTGATAACAGGGTATTTCATCTTGCTTATAACTCCTGTCGTGTTCCTCGTCTATTACGATTAAGGATAAGTTTTTATATGGCAAAAGCAGTCCAGAACGCGTGGAGATGATGATTTTGACGTTGCCGTTGATGATATTTTCGTAATATATTTTTTTTTTTGCAAGCGACACGGAAGAGTGCCAAATGATTGGTTTTATGCCTGTCAAATCGTGGATGACTTTTATTAAATTATTCGTCAAAGCAATTTCTGGCATCATAATTAGCACTTGGTTTTTGTCGTCTTCAAGCAATTTTCGCCTTACGACCTCCAAAAACATAAACGTTTTTCCGCTACACATTGCCCCTCTAATCAACGACACAAAAAAACCACTTGTTTTAATGTTTTTAGCAACTTCTTCTTGCTCTTCGTTTAGTTTTATTGGGCTTGCGATTTTTGTTTCTTCTGCGATATTTACAACCTCCGCTAGTGTTTTTAATTCTCTTTTTTTGTTTAGCCAAGCGGATGGAACGGCATTTTCAAGCAATCTTTCAACGTCAATGACGTTATACCAAGCCATTTTTTGAAGAAAATTTACGAAATTTTCACTGACAAGATTTTGCCATATAATTTCTTTTATTTCCTTGATTTTGCTGACTTCAAACGGCTTATTTCCAAGTTCTATTGTATTGTTTTTCACTTCTTTTTCTTCAATGGAGATTACTATGCCAATTAGTATTTTTTTGCCAAATTCTACTTTCACGAGCGAGCCTTTGTATTTATCTGTTTTACTTGAATTGTCTGTCTCATCGGGAATTTTATAGCAAAATTGTTTTCGTTGATTGCCGAAACAGTAGACATTTGCGATGTGTATAAATTCAACACTTGCTTGCACTTGAAAACTTGCTTTTTATAAAAAAAGCTGAATGTAAAACTCAACTTTAATTGCTTTTGCAATTTTGTTTTATATGGTATCTGCCTTAGTTTCGGTTCAAATTTTGGTATTCATATTGATGATTTATATGTCTTTGGCACAAAAAACATCAATATGTGTTGTAATTTCAAATGTAATTAGTGCAATACTCGTTTTTATTTATTGCATACTTCAAGCACCTGATATAGCAATAACAGAGGCGGTAATAGGAACGGCTGCAAGCACAATATTATTCGCTCTCGTTTTGTTGTATATTAAAAAATTGCCATCGCAAGAAAGTCAACAATTCTCTAACTCAATAGATGTTAGACAAAAATTAGTTGTTTTTTCAATATGTTTGGTTTTATTTTGGCTGTTTTTACTTTTTATCCAAAGTCTTCCAAAATTACAAATAGGTGAAATAGAAAGCTTTCAAAGAATTTCAAAATTGTATATTAACAATGCAATAAAAGACTTCGGCTTCGCAAGTATAGTGACCGCTGTCGTTGCCGGATATCGTGGTTTTGACACAATGTTTGAAAATGTCGTCATATTTACCGCTTGCTATGGATTTTATGATTTAATCACGATGGATAAAAAGAAGAAAGCAGAAAAAGTTGTCAAAGAGTGATTTTATGGCTAAAAAAAATGTTTCAAAAGGAGTTAGAGATGTCAAAAACAAGAATAACAGAAGTGGAAATGGTAAAAACGAAAACGGAAAGAAGTTTAAGTATCTAAAATTTGAAAAACTCGTGAGAGACAGAAACCCTGATACGATAACAAAGAGTGGTGGCGAGTGTATTTATTATAACCTTCAAAAAGATGATTTTATAAGGCAATTAAAGTTAAAACTCATTGAAGAAGCACAAGAGGTTTTTGATGCCAAAGATTTAGATGAAATGATTGATGAAATGGGTGATGTTGTTGAGGTTTTGAAGTCGTTGATTAGGGTAGCAAAAATAAGGAAATTCAAAATTTGGAAAGCGAGAAGAAAAAAAGCAAAACAACGTGGCGGATTTAAGAAAGGCATTTATTGTAGATATGTTAAATTTCCAACTGATATTACGGAAAAATGGATGTGGAAATACGAAGATATTACTGATGAAATAGAGAAATCGCAACAAAAAACCATAACATCAACAAACAATGTTGAAAGTGAAAAGACAAAAGAAAAAAAAAAATTAACTGACAAAACAAAAAACGATAAAACGGCAAAAAACAAAAATTCAAAATGTAATACAAAAGCAAACGATAAAATGAAAAATAAAAATAATGCTAGAAAAGTCTCCCCTGAAAAAAATAATAAATCTAAAAGCACAAAGAAGGCTAAAAAATAAGCAATAATACTATGGCACAGGAACAAAGTACAGAAAAATTATACTATTTTGACTATCAATCAACGACGCCGATGGATAAGCGTGTAATTGAAGCGGTTTATCAATCAATGCAGGAAGATTATGGCAACCCGCATTCGGCAAATCATAAACTCGCTTGGCAGGCGTTTGAGAAAATTGAAAAAGCAAGATTGCAAATTGCGAGAGTTATAAACGCAAAAGATAACGAAATCATATTCACAAGCGGAGCGACAGAAAGCAACAATTTGGCGATAAAAGGTGTAGCACATTTTTACAAAAACAAAGGCAAGCATATCATAACGATGTCCGTAGAACATAAATGTGTTCTGGAAAGTTGTAGGTTTTTACAAACAGAAGGCTTTGAAATTACATATTTGGATCCGGAAGAGGACGGAAGATTGGATTTAGATAAATTAAAGGGTGCCGTTAGGAACGATACGATTTTAATTTCCATAATGGGGGTAAATAACGAGACCGGAGTAGTTCAAAATTTAGAAGCAATAGGAAAAATAGCAAACGAAAAAGGGATTTTATTTCACACAGATTGTGCCCAAGCATTTGGAAAAATACCGCTTGATGTTGAGAAAATGCATATTGATTTGATGTCAATTTCAAGCCATAAAATTTATGGTCCAAAAGGCATCGGAGCTTTATACATAAGGCAAAAGCCGAAAGTTCGTTTAGTTCCTATTATACACGGAGGCGGGCAAGAAAAAGGTGTTAGAAGCGGAACATTGGCAACCCCTTTATGTGTTGGTTTTGGACTTGCAAGTGAAATTTGTATGCAGGAAATGGATAAAGATAACTCCCGTATTCAAAAACTAACAGATAAATTTCTTGATAAAGTTTTACAGATTGAGGATGTTTTTTTGAATGGTTCAAGAGAGCATAAAATTCCAGAGTGCAATAATATAAGTTTTTTACATATAGAAGGCGAAGGGTTGATGTTGGCAATCCAAAATATGTGCATATCGACCGGCTCGGCTTGCAATTCATCCAATTTACAACCCTCTTATGTTATTTCAAAAATGAGAAAAGATGAATATTTCGCCCATACAGCTCTACGATTTGGCTTTGGACGATTTACAACAGAAGAAGAAGTTGATATATTAACGGAGAAATTAACAAACGCAGTTGAACATATGAGAAGCATTTCTCCACTCTGGGAAATGAAAAAAAAAGGAATAGATATAAAAAAAATAAAATGGAGCGAATAAATAAAAACGATAAAGCAAAGTTTCAATCCATCTAAAAAAAAATAAAAACAACTTTAATCAATTTTATCTACTTTTATGTTGTCTTCTTTCTTCTCGTCTTTCAAATTTTTTGTCAGTTTTTTCATATTTTTTATTATTCTTATAAACCTTTTTATACTTATCTGAACAATCTTTTTTCTTCTTTTTTGCTTGTTGCTCGTCCTTTTTTTCTTCTTTTTTCTCAACTTTTTCCTTCTTGCTTTTTTCGTCTTCTTTTTTTTTCTTTCTATAAAACCAAAAATCTTCCGGCACAGCTTTCTCGCAGATGTAAATTATTGTTCTTTTATTTTTTGAAATTGCTAAACATCCAAAGAAAATAAAGAATAACGCTTGAACATAGTCATTATTATCAAATAAAAATATATGCAACAACGTCTTGACTATACCAACAAACATCGCGGATGTTATTGCCACAGATGTATAACCACTTTTTTTTGCCCCAATAAAAAATGCCACAAGCATACTTATGCCCGTTATTTTATCCAAAACAAAGCCAGTAATAATTATACTGATAAAATTCTTGCTCTCACTTTTAAACTTATTGAAAATTGGAAAACTATTTGACAAATGTGCGACTATTGCAGTTATATCCGTGATATACTTATTATTAAAAACCAAGGCACTTATACAAATCCACATCAAGCACTTTGTGTTGTCAATAATTTTAAACATTAAATCCTGCGGAACATCTTTTTGAAAGACATTTCTCAACTTCTCGTTTATTTTTTTCAAAAAAGACTTTTTATTTTTTTTCTTTTTATTCTTCAAACAATTAAGCTTTTGAAATTGCACTCCGCAAGTAAGAAAAACAACAATCCAAAATGCGAAAATAGAGAAAATAAACACAAAATATGCAATAAACCACTCTATTTTAGCGAAAAAAAAACAAAAAACAACGACAAAAGACAAAACTGCGAAAAACAATTTTAGTATAAAAGAAGTTTTGTCTTCAAAAAAATAAGATTATTTTGAATTTCTATCGTCCCTACATCTAAATAAGTCTTCTTCAAAACCCATTAAATCCGCGGTGCAAACATTATCAACAAACTGCATAAATTTTAAGGCAATTTCATAACGACCACAGCTATTTAGCATTTCAGTCAACCTATCACGAAGACGATGCAAATAAAGTACATCGTTCGCGGCATAACCTTTTTGTGCGTCTGTAAGTTCCTCCGCACCCCAATAACTACATTGCTGCTCTTTCTTTAACTCTATATGTAAAATTTCATTAACCAATGTCTTTAAACTATGGCTATCTGTATAAGTTCTTGCAAACCTTGAGGCTATCTTAGTGCAAAATATGTTTTCAATTTTATCAAGATTTAAATACTTTCTCATTATAGCGACATCAAAACGAGCATAATGAAAAATTTTTTGTCTATCTTTATCCATTAGGAACTTTTTCAAATTCTTACAAGTATAATCATATTTATCCGCTGGAAAATGAACTAAATAAACTTCTCCACTTTCATCGCAAATTTGCACAACACAAAGCCTATCCCGAACATTATATTTTAGCCCCATTGCTTCGGTATCTATTGCTATTGATCCGACCAATTCAATATTATCAGGCAAATCATTTACGTAATACTTCATATCGCGAAACATTGCGAATTTAAATGAGTAAAAGTCAAGATTTATAACAAATAAAAAGATAAAAAAAAAATGAACAAAAAACTTTTTCCTACAAATCATTGTCAAGCAAAAAATCTTTTTTTTTCAAAAAAAAAAACTTTTTTTTAAAAACATTTAATGAGTAAATTCCACGACACTTTTTTGTTGTCTCACTTGTTTATTGTTTGTTCACTAATCAGGTTTGGCAATTAGTTATTTTTTTTGTTTGTTCTTTTTTTTGGTGTCATTTTTTAAGTTTTGATTTTCTTAAAATGGAACAGGCAGAGAGAGTGTGTGTTTGCGGTTATGCAAATGGGGAAAGTGTTAAAAACGAGCTAACAAATAAAATTGTTTTAGATGTAAAAAACCTTGAAATAAACCAAAAATTAAACTCATTTTTTCATCAACAAATTAAGGCAAAAATTGGATTAAGAAACTATTTATATCATTTACAGAAAATCATTTTTTCATCTTTTAGTAAAAATAACCTGGCTATAATTGGCAATAACTACGAAGACATTGAAAATGTAAAAGAAAGATACCATTTTCATATTTGTGAAATATTAAAAGATACTTGGAAAAATAACACCATCAATGCCAGATATTTCTACATTCAAAATGGACAAATGAAAGAAGTTGTAAAAAACGAAACTTTTAATGAAAAACCAAATTCACAAGTTATTTATTTCAACGAAGCAACAGAAAAACAAACATTTGAAAATTTTGTCGTTTCGGAAGAAAATGCAACGGCTTTGGAAATTTGTAAATCAATCGCTTGTTATTCTCAAAAAGAATTAGTTAATGCCGGCAGTGTTGTTTTACTTTACGGAGAAGCTGGAACAGGCAAAACTCATTTAATAAATGCAATTTCTGGTTTTTATTCATCGCAAGGCGGAAGAGTTTTTACGATTTCATCAAACAATTTCGTTAGAAAATACGGCGAAGCAGTAAAAACTCAAAATGTTTTTTCATTTCAGGATAACATAATACAAAATGAGATTATTATAATTGACGAGATTGACCAACTTATTGGAAAAAACGGGACACTCACAGAATTGCAAAAAATCGTCAATCTTGCAATGGAGGAAAACAAATATATCGTTTTTACTTCAAAAATTGCACCAAACGCAATGCAAGATAAGAGTATTATCTTAAAAAATATTCTGGCGAATGCCATTACTTTAAAGCTAAAAACACAACAAAATGCCTTAAAAACAACAATAGCAATGAACTACATTTGTGATAAAAACATGAATGTACCAATCTCAATAATTCGTGATTTGGTCGTTGCTCTTGATTGCAATGTTAGAGAATTAAAAAATTACATCAAAAAATTAGCAATCGTGCAATCAATCAGAAAAATTGAAATCAATACAAGTTTAGCTTTTGAAATTTTGGCAGATGATATACAACAAGATAAAAAAAAGAAAAAAGTTATTACAAACGAAGAAATCGTTGATTTAGTCGCAAATTATTACAATCTTCAATCAAATGATTTAAAATCTTCAATAAAACAAAAAAATGTCTGTAAAGCAAGAAGTATAGCGATGTATTTAATGCGTGATATAAATAGTGCAAACTTTCAAGAAATAGGCAAAATTTTAAACCGCAATCATTCAACAATTATTTCAGGAATAAAAAATGTAGAACAATGGTTGAACGAAGACAAAAAACTCCCAAGTGAAATTGCAGATTTAAGAAGTGGATTACAAAAAGTTTGCGGAAGTTTGTTTTAAGATAAAAAGAAAATAAAAATAAACAATAATCCTAAAAAATAACTTTGAAAAACTAAAAAGATGCGAAAAAAAATCACTCAAAATTGACAAAATAAAATTAAAAGGGCTTAAAAGAAAAACATATCAAATATAGAACAACCAAATAACAATGAAGATTAAAAAGAACAGAAATAATTGATATAAAAACAAAAAAACAGACAAGCACAAACGGAGGAAAAAACTCCGCATTGCTTTCTATGAAACAATTTTATTAAACTAATCTTCTATTATTGCAATAATATCGCATTCCTTCATCACAACCAAGGCCTCGCCGTCCATTTTTACCTCCGTGCCAGACCATTTTGTAAATAAAACTTTATCACCTTCCTTGACGACTGGTTTTATTATTTGTCCGTTGTCTGTAATTCTTCCCTCGCCAACGCCAATTACAATACCCTGAACTGGTTTTTCTTTTGCTGTATCTGGTATAATCAAACCGCCGGAGGTTTTACTTTCACTTTCTAACCTTCTTATCAAAACATACTCACGAATTGGTTTTACTTTCATATCTTAATCCACGAGGAAAAGTAATTGAATATTTTTTTTTTCAAGGGTGAAAAAAATATTATTGCTCCGCATTGATTTTTTATGCCTATATTTCAATCAGCTTTTTAGCTCTAAAATCACGCTCGCTACAATAAAACCTCCGTCTCCACTTGTTGAAACATGAAACGATAAAAATTGCAGTTCTTCCTTTTTTAACGCATAAAACCGCCCTATTGTGGTCAATATTTTTTCATTTGTTTTAATAATTGGCTTATCCGTAAAAGGCTCTTTCTCTTCTTTTAATAACACAATGTCACTAAAATGTAAAACCGCACCATTTACGAGCCCGCAACCAATTGCTTTACTTGTTGCCTCCTTTACCGCCCAATGCTTTGCTAAAAAAGCGACAATTTTACTCGTATTTTTCGGCATCAATTCGATTTCTTCGGAGGACAAAATTTTTTTTACAAACCTATCGCCGAATTTATTAAAAGTTTTTTCTATTCTTGAAATTTCAACTATGTCAATTCCGTTGCCTAATATCATTATTGCAAATAAATAACAGCATTCAAAAATGTCAAAGTGTTTTTTGAAAAACCAAAACTTATAATTTACGATATGAACGAAACGCTCGTTTCAAGCGAGTGTGTTTATATCCACGCGTTTAATAAATTGCTAAATCAATACGGCTACCCAAGCGTGCAAAAAGATTATATGGATTATATCCACGATATGACTTGCGAAGCGGTAAATGAAGCCTGGTTTGGTGTAAAAATGGAGCAAAAAATACATCAAGAATACGAACTTTATTACAAATCTTCAAGCTATAATCACCTAACAATAATCAATAATTCACTTAATTTTATTAAAAAATGTCATAATCAAGGACTTAAACAAGTGATTATTACAAATAAACCAGATTTTATTGCAATTCCAGAGCTAAAACGGCTTGGTTTTTTTGATTTTATTGACCTCGTAATTGGCAAAAATGAAAAATATAAAAAAGGTTCTAAAAAAATGCTAAATTTAATTTTAAAAAAACTCAATTTTTTAGATGAAAAAAACACACTTTGCCGTGAAAAAAACCTATGGATTTTTGGCAACTCAATGCAAGAATACAGAATTGCAGAAAACTACAATGCGAAGTTGTTTTTATGTTGTAAAATCAACGAACAAAAAGAGAAAAAAATAATATACACGAATAACTTTAATGAAATTGAATTTTTGTAAGTTCAGTTTTATAAACTTGAATTTAAAAATAAGTAAATTTTATCAAGACGATGCCAGTTTTTTTAAAAAAGCTTTTTCCAAGTGTTAATGATAAAGCTTTAAAAAAGTATTTTGCAATAGTTAAGAAAATAAACGAAAAAGAAGAGGAAATTCAAAAGCTTTCAGACGAACAATTGAGAGAAAAAACAAAAATTTTCAAAGAAAAAATAGCCAAAAAAATTAAAGAAAACGTAAACAAAGAGGACAAGATCGATGAAATAATAAAACACGAGCTTGATTTAATTCTGCCGGAAGCTTTTGCCGTTGTACGTGAGGCTTCAAGGAGAGTTTTAGGGATGCGTCATTTCGATGTTCAGCTAATTGGTGGAATGGTTTTACACGACGGGTGTATTGCGGAAATGAAAACTGGCGAAGGAAAAACCCTTGTCGCTACATTGCCGGCATATTTAAATGCCCTCACTGGAAGAGGTGTTCATATCGTCACTGTAAACGACTACCTTGTAAAAAGAGATAGCGATTGGATGGGTAAACTTTACAGCTTTCTCGGTCTTTCTGTCGGTTGCGTCGTTGATGAAACTCCGCAAGAAAATCGTAAAGCAGAATATCAAAAAGATATAACTTATGCAACAAATAACGAACTTGGTTTTGACTACTTACGAGATAATATGCGAGCGACTTTGCAGGAAATGACTATTGTTGATAGAGGTTTTAATTTTGCAATAGTTGACGAGGTTGACTCCATTTTAATAGACGAAGCAAGAACACCATTGATAATTTCGGGACCTACACAACACGATCCAAAGCTTTACGTGGAAATTGACAAAGTAATAAAAAAGCTAAAACCAGAAGATTATCAGATTGATGAAAAACATAAAAATGTTCAACTTACCGATTTGGGAAATCAGCACGTAGAGGAATTGCTTCACAGAAGCGGAATTTTACCACAAGGCGAGGAACTTTATAGTTCAAATTCGTACGCACTTTTAAACTTTATAGTGCAAGCTTTAAGAGCTAATACAATTTTTAAAAATGGTGTTGATTACATCGTAAAAGATAAACAAGCGATGATAATTGATGAATTTACCGGTAGAATAATGGACGGCAGGAGATATAGCGAAGGATTACACCAAGCAATAGAGGCGAAAGAAGGGCTAAAAGTTGCACCGGAAAATCAAACGTTAGCATCAATTACATATCAAAACTTTTTTAGACTATACAATAAATTGAGCGGAATGACTGGAACCGCCAAAACGGAAGCATCTGAGTTTTACGATATTTATAAATTGCCAATCATTACAATACCGACAAATAAAAAGATAACAAGGCAGGATTTAGATGATTTAGTTTATAAAAACGAAGAAGAAAAATTTAATGCAATCATTGAAGAAGTTAAAAAAACACACAAAACAGGACAACCTATATTGATAGGAACGGCAAGCATAGATAAATCGGAAAAGCTTTCCGAAATGCTAAAAAAAGAGGGCTTAAAGCATAACTTACTGAATGCAAAATATCACGAAAAAGAAGCAGAAATTATCGCAGAAGCAGGTAGATTTGGAGCTATAACAATAGCGACAAATATGGCAGGTCGTGGAACCGATATAATGCTTGGTGGAAATATTCAAAAAGAAACAGACAGAGCGATAGAGACAGCAATGCGAAATAATATGGAAAAACTTGAAAAAGCAAACAATGCAAAAAACGAAGAAGAAAGAAATAAGATTTTATCCGAAGTAGTTGAAGTAAATGCCGAACAAATTGCAGAAGATATAAGACAAAAACACAAGAAAGAATATGACGAAGTTGTAAAAGCTGGCGGATTGCTGGTTATAGGTAGCGAAAGACACGAAAGTAGAAGAATTGATAACCAATTAATTGGTCGTGCTGGCCGTCAAGGCGATCCGGGAAAAACTCAATTTTATTTGTCATTACACGATAACCTTTTGAGAATTTTCGGCGGGGACAGAATTGATAAATTTCTATCTCGTTTTGGTTTTAAAGGTGGCGAAGCGATGGATCACCCAATGCTGACAAGTATAATAAATAAATCACAGAAAAAAATTGAAAACTATCATTATGAAATTAGAAAAAATGTATTGAAATACGATGATATAGTTAATGAACAAAGAAAAATTATTTATGAACAAAGAATGAATTTTGTTCGTTCAAACAATATGCGAGGGATCGTAAAACAGGTCATCAATGATGTTAATGCAGATATTCTGGAACAAGCAACAGAAAATGATAAAGTCAATCCGCTTAAATTAAAGGATTTAGTTGCAGATACATACTTATTTCCAAGAGCAAGTGTGAATATTTCAAATTATGATTTAGAACATTTAAACAACACTTGCAACTTCATTTATTCAACGAAATTCAACGGATTGGAGTTTGAAATTCTTGAAGAGGTTCAACGAAGAATTTTACTCCAAACCCTTGACGAATGCTGGCGAGAACACCTTTACTATTTAGATCATATAAAAGAAGGAATACATCTTCGCTCCTACGCACATAAAGATCCATTTAATGAATACAAGTTCGAGTGCTATAACTTGATGCAAAAAACGATGAATAATTTTATTTATGTTGCCATTAAAAGATTGTTTAATGTAAAAATTAGTGCTGATGAGTAATTTTATGTCTTTTAAAACATTGTTTTTTGTTTTTGTAATCCCTTTCGTTTCTGTTTTATTGGCTTTTTCATTGTTTTTGTGCTTTAAGTGCAAGATAAAAGCAAGAACTAAAATAATCGGTGTAATATCGGATTATCAGGTAGACGAGAGCAGACCGGACAATTTGAGACATCTGCACGATTATTTTAAATTAAAAAACAGATGGATAGCGAGTTTTACGAAAGTCTGCGATACGAAAAAGGCAACTTTCATTATTCTTCCAGTATCACCAGAACAAGTTGATAACTTTGCTAACTTAGTAGATGGCATTGTATTTGCTGGCGGTCAAGATATTGATGCAAAATATTTCGGTCAAGTAAAACATCCAACGACAGACACCGACAGCATTAAAAGAACAGAATTTGAACTATCAATTGCCAAGAAAATGATAGCGAGAAAGAAACCAATATTAGGAATATGTAGAGGGGCTCAAATTTTAAATGTAGCAAATGGAGGTGATATAATTCAAGACATTCCTTCGTATATTAAAACTGACATTATCCACTCTGGCGAAATAATAGAAAAAGTAAGACATTCTATAAATATAGACAAAAATAGCCTTTTATACAAAATTCTTGGGAAAGAAAAAATAGATGTGAATTCAGCACACCATCAAGCTGTTGGAAAAGTTGGTGATAACTTAAAAATAACTGCAAAAGCACCCGATAGCGTAAACGAGGCAATTGAATTAAATAATGCGGATTTCTTTTACCTTGGGGTACAGTGGCACCCAGAAGCATTGACGACGCCAGATGATGAAAAAATTCTAAAAGCATTTTGCGATGCAGTCGTAAACTCTTGACTATTATTTGTTTAGTCGTCCCATATCTTGGCTTTGTGTTCTTATGTTTAAAATTCTTTCTTCCCATTGGTTGTCTTTTGTTTGCATCTTATGTTTGTCATCTTGTGCAACTTTAATGGGAGAGAAGGCAAAAGAAGATGCTTTACAAGCAGCGAATAAAAAAGCAAAATCAATGGGTCTAAAAGTCGGCTCTGCCTGTAAATATGTTGGCTTCGTAGGAGATAACAGCGAGAAAAAAGCACTTGCAAATGGCGGTATAAAAATCAAAATGTTCTCAGTTAATGCGGGTGGCTTGATTAAAAATTGCACTTATGTTTATGGAAAAGATAAATTATTCTAATATTTTAGAAAACTCTACAAAAAAAAAATTGTTATCTTTTTTTATCGTCTGTTGCTTCATTGGTTTGTCTCTCTTTTCTTGCAACAGCAACGAGTGTGGAAAGCCAAAAGAAGAACCAGCGAAAACCTGCGTAAATATAGATTGGAACAGCGATAATTTAAACAACAATAGCAAAAATAAGGCTCTTGTTTTACCTGTCTATATGGATTATCAAGCAACAACACCAGTGGATCCAAGAGTGTTAGATGAAATGTATTATGTTGAAAAAAACTTTTACGGCAATGCAAACTCTTTACATAAAACAGGAAGGGATGCTTTAAAGCTTGTTGAGAAAGCAAGGAAACAGGTCGCTGATGTAATTGGAGCGATGCCTGAAGAAATAATTTTTACAAGCGGGGCAACAGAAAGCAATAACCTCGCAATAAAAGGAATGGTCGAAAGTTATTCTAAAAAAACAGGCAAAAAACACATCATTACATCAATGACAGAGCATGCTTGCATTTTGGAAAGTTGTAAAAATGTTGAAAGATATGATGATTTTGAAATCACATACTTATGTCCAAAAGAAAACGGGCTTATTGACTTAAAAGAACTTGAAGAGGCGATAAAACCAAACACCCTGCTTATTTCAATAATGGGTGTAAATAACGAGATTGGCGTAATTCAAGACCTTGAAAAAATTGGGAAAATAGCAAAAAAGCATGGCGTCTTTTTTCACACAGATTGTGCTCAAGCATTTGGAAAAATACCGCTCAACGTTGATAAAATGGGCATTGATTTAATGTCGATTTCAGGGCATAAAATTTATGGTCCAAAAGGCATTGGTGCTTTGTTTATTAGAAAGCACGGCAAGAAAAAAGTTGAACTGCTTCCCCAAATGAATGGTGGTGGACAAGAACTTGGAGTTCGTAGCGGAACACTTGCAGTTCCTTTGATTGTCGGGCTTGGTAAAGCAAGTGAAATTATGAAAACAGATTTTCAAAAAGATATGGAAAAAATTTCAAACCTGAGTGAAAAAGTTAAAAATGAACTTTTGAAAATTCCAGAAGCAAAACTCAACGGAGACGAGAAGCAACGCTATAAAGGCAATTTAAATTTTTCTTTTAAAGGAGTTGACGCTTATGAATTAACCCAAAACTTGGGCGAAAAAGTTGCCTTGTCAATAGGCAGTGCTTGCGGTTCGTCCCATAATGCAACTGACAGCTATGTAATCAATGCTATCGGCGGGGGAGCGAAAATTAACGGCGGTGCCATTCGTATTGGAATTGGAAGATTTACGACTGAAAAAGAAATCGATTATGCAATAAAAGAAATAACAGAAGAGGTAGAAAGACAAAGAAAAGTTGGAAAATAGAATATCCTTCTTGCGAAAAAAAACGAGCGAATCAACCAACAACCAAACGCGCAAAGAAAGATGACAAAAAAAAAGATGGTAGCAAAACACGATGGAAGAGCGAAAATAGGAAACGTTAAAAAAAACCTACTTTAAACGCCCCCCGACTAAAGAAGGCAAAAACCTATTTCTTTGCTCTTTCTACATATTCAAGGGTGTTGGTATTCACGACAATATCCTCACCGCTCGCAATAAACTCTGGAACTTTAACAATAATTCCATTATCCAACTTTGCCGGCTTAAAAGAAGATGTTGCCGTCTGTCCCTTAATATAAGGCTGTGTCTCCTCAATGTGGCAGACAACTTTCTCCGGCAAATTCACAGAAACAATTTCGCCATCAGCGTAATCAATAGTTAGTTCCATGTTGTCGGTTAAAAAACCAGCAGGTGCCGACAGAAGCGATGAAGACGCAGAAAATTGTTCATAAGTCTCCATATCCATACACTCCAAAGCATCACCACTCATATAAAGATACTGGGCAACTTTGCTTTCAGCGAGAACTTTATCCAGTGTTTGATCGCTACGAAAACGCTCATTCAATTTTGTACCAACTTTGATATCCTTTAATTCCGCCTGTATAAAAGCCCCGCCTTTGCCAGGCTTTACGTGCTCAGTTTTTACAACACGAAAAATTGAATTTTTATATCTTATCAAATTCCCAACCTTTATCTCAATAGCACTGACGCTCGCCATACAGATAATGTATTTGTACTGATGTTTTATTGTCAAGACACAAATCAATAGTTATCCTTCAATTTTCATCGTCTCTAAATCAATTTTTTGACCTATATACAACTTAAACGCCACGTAAGTCCTATGCTTTTGTTTAACTATAAAATAAGAATGGCTATAAGGGACCTTCTTTTCAATCAGTTTGTTAACTTTTTTAATCATTTCGTCGTCAGTGTCATTCATAACAAAAACAACACTTCCTTTGTTAACCTTGAGAATCGAAACAACGTCGTTCTTCAAATTGTCTTTGTCCTTATATGGAATTATTTGCTTATTCACCTTAATGTTCCAATCTTGGTCGTTAAAATAAACCAACGAATATAAATACAAAATTCTTTTTATACCGCCAGCTTCCCTTATTGAATTAACAATTGATGAATTACCACTTTTAATTTTTCCTGCCGTAGCCGTCATGCTTTCTTTTTTTCTTTCTTCTTCCAACCTTCTCTTTTTAATTTCTGAATCCTTTTGCTCCACTATCAACTGCCTTATGACCTTCAATTCTTCTGCATTTTCAAGAAAACCATAATTTTTACTATTATTAGTATTGTAGCTAAACTTCAAAGCCTTATCTTTATCAAAGATTGTAAAAAGTGTGCCGACTTTTTTGGTTTTATCTTTTTTCTTTTTATCTTTTTGTTTATCAGCATCAATCTTTATAATCTTTTTGTCATCAACAATCTTAACGAGCGGAGTTAATTTATCCTCACTTTTTGAATTATTATGTTCAACCGCCTGTAAAACATTTGTATCATCACTTAACTTTTCTATGTTCTGCAAATTCAAAGGGCTATTTTTATCTAATCCTTCGCTTTTCTTATCGACTTCGATAACACCTTTTGTCCCATTGTTGCTTGACGTTTTACCTTCAGCTTTTTCACCAATCGGCGGAAGTCTTAAAACTTCTTTTTCTTGGTTATCTTTTTCATTATCTATGACCTTATCTTCTTTATAGTCGCTATTTTTATTGCTCTTTTCTTCAATGCCAACTTCGTCTTTACCTTTTATATTCGAACTATCTCCTTGCTCTTCGCTCTTTTTTGCATTTTTCAAAGCATCAGCCACTTTTATTTCATCTTTTTGTTTCTCTGTTTGTTCTTCTGTTTTTTTATCGTTGTTTTTATTTTCCTCCTCGCCTTGTTTCACAATAATAATGTTCTCCTTCGTTCCGTCTTTTATATTTTCTTCATTATCTTCGGCAAAAACCAAAGCGGAACTGCAAAAGAATAAACCAACTAAAAATGTCCTGATAAAAAAAGAAAACATCTTCAATCAAACCTAAATACCTTCATCTTCAATCATTTTTTTTGTGAAAGGACTACTTAAAAAAAACCATAAAAGCTCAATTTCACAGGTAAGTCTGTTATCCATATTTGGCTCGCCTTCCGACTTATAAAACTTTCTCCTGTAAAGAAATTGCTTCGTATCCTCCAAAACTGGCTGTATATTAACATTTTTTACCAAAACATAACCTGGAAGAGCATTCATAATTATATCCAATATTCTATAAACACCATATTCATAATCAGCTTTGAAAGAAATCTTTAAAAGATTTTCATCAAGCGTAATATCAACTTTTTGCTTTTCAACAACTTTAAGCAGGTTAATTTTCTTTCTTATTTTATTGTAAAGCTCACCCTCAGCAAAAGAATTCAAAACTATATTCAAACTTGAATATTCAACATTTGTTTTTTTTTGATTATCAAAATCCAAATCATCCAAATTATCATCGCCATTTATTTTTGATTGCAACGCAAGAATAAAATCATGTTTATTAAATCCGTCGTAAAAACCATTTTTTCTTCTCAAATTCCAGTTTGATTTTTCTTTTTTTACAAGCTTTAAAGATTTTTCTATATTTGACAGATTATTTTTTTTTACATCAATTTTATTTCTTTTCTCGTTTATAACGGAACGTAAATAAAGAGTTTTGCCAACCAATGTAAACTGAACAAATAGAACACTAAAAAAGGCAACCGCAATAATAAAAAAACATGCAACAATTTTTTTTCTCTGTATTTTACACAGCAACGATAAATCAATCATCTTCATTTAATAATTTAACAATGTGTGTAGAAATTGCAATTTCTTCCTCCGTTTTTTTGCCACTCAATACATTATTAGCCAAATCAATGGCACTATAACCATAATTGTTTTTTATCGTCTTGTCAGCTTTTTTCTTCAAAAGTTTTTCAATCACAGAAATCTTCTCAAACTCCACCGCACGCATTAAAGGAGTATAACCTTCTGCATCTTTTAGATTTATATCAATATCTTTTTCGTGCAGTAATAGATATAAAATTTTATCCATCTCTTTCGTGTCAACTCTAGCTACGATGTGCAAAGGCGACACGCCGGCAACATTTTGCATGTTAACATCCGCACCGCTATCAATAAGTAACTTTGCAACCAAATAATTATTGTTTTTTACTGCACGAAGCAATAAGCTCTCACCATTTAAACAAATAGTATTTACTTTACTAACATCATAATTTACTTTTAGCAAACTTTTACGAAGCGAAGTAATATCGTTTTTTTCTGCATATTCGCAAAGTGGACTATTGACATAGATTGTCTTTTTTACAATCTTCACATCTGCAACCTCGCTATCCGTTTTTGATCTAATTTTTTCATCGCTTTTTGCCTTCTGCACTGTTTTTCTGACAACATTCTTTTTTGCCCTCTCGTTTTTTGTTAAATTTGTTTTCTTTGTCCTTATAGTTTTTTTCTTAGCAATGACTTTATTGCCGTCGCCATCAGCAGAAAACGACACAGAACCAAAAGAAAAAATGAATAAAACAATAAACAAATTTCTAAGAAAACAACTCAACACATTTGCAACTGACTTGAATAATATTTTATTGTCAATCAAATAATAATGTTGATTTTTATCAACGATATTCTTAAGTTATCCGGATGCTAACATTTGTTTTAAACAAAATCACACTTTTATCATTTTTGTTAATTCAATTGCTCTACCTTAAATCCAAGTATCTCTTACTAACTATAGCGATATGTATGATACTTGTGTTGAATTTTTCATCAAAAGATCCTTACACGCTTCTTGAGATTTCCGCAATGATAAGCACTTTATGTATAATTAAGTGCCGTGCAAAATTCGGCCTGCAAGTTTGTATTTACCTAATATCAGTTGCAACTGGATGCTTATTTTTTGCATTTTACAAAAACAGTTGGTCTTTTTTAATCGAACTATCAAGCCAAAAAACTCTACCATTGGAACAGAAACAAATAAAAGAATGCTTTTTTTCAATCGCGATGACGCTTATACTCGGCGGAATTCCATTTGTAGAATGGATGATGAGGATATTTTCAACTTTAAAACCCATAACCAAAACATTGGGTTTTATCCTGCCTTTATTTATTTCGCTTTCTGTTTATCAAAACCTTGTCATTAAAGGGTTAGATTTTACAACTATAGGATGTTTAATATGTCTTTGTAGCAGTTTACAAATTTTTTTTCTAAAAAATATAAAAATAATCTTCTGCAATATAATAACTTTTTTTTATGGATGCGCAATCATAGCAATTTCCAATCACCTCAATAATTATGATATTTACTTTGTGCTTATTGCTGTTTTGATTATCAGTATTGAAAACTTTTTTATGCCTAAAATAACATTGAAATACAGAATGAAAAACTTTAAAGACATCTTCCTGTCTAATAAAAGTGATAAAGCAATATTTTTGCTCTATATGTTTTGTTTATTTACGATTTACTTCGCATTTTATTTAAATATTTTCCTCGACAAACCTTACGATTTAATAACAAAATTTTCAATTTTAAGCATAAGTTGTTTTTTTGGAAAGATAGCTTTTTTTATTTTAAACAAGAAATTAGACACATCACATTACAACAGAGCAGTCAATACCAAAGAAATTGCAAAAGCGTTGGTTTTTTTACTCTTTTTACTATCTTCAATAATAGCATTATTTACCACAAACTATAAAACTTTTCAATTTTCATCAACTCTAAATTTAATCTTTAAACTCGGGGCTTTTTTCTTTGTTTGTTTTATGTTTTGCTTAATTTTTAAATCAATTAGCAAAATAAATGTGCCAACACAAGTAAACTTTTCAAATGTAGGAAAAAGAATTTTTATAATCTTTAACAGTGCGAAAATTTCTTATGAAATTCTTTGTTCAATCCTAAGTGATACTTTGTTTGCTTTAAAACAAGGGAACAATGCGTTTAATACAAACTCGTTTTTATCCAATTTAAACAATTTTTTTAAAAAAAATGTCATTCTATACTATTCGGTTTTTATAGTCATTTTGTGTATTGTTTTAATAATTGAGTGTGTCATTAGCAGATAATAAAAAAAAGCATTCAAGTTTATTCATTTTGTTCTTTTGCGTTGTTTTCATTTTTGGAAATTTCACATTTGCTAAAATCACGTTCGCAGATGATGATGACGATGAAGAATTTTTTTCTGCTCCACAAATAAAAAAAGAAGTAAAACTTTCAGATTACGACCCTTGGGAAGGGTTTAACAGAAAAATTTTTTCTTTCAATCTTATTGTTTATGATAACTTCCTTGTTCCGTTTTCAAACTGGTATAACGACAACATTCCTCTGGCAATAAGATTTACATTCAAGAATGTAATGCAAAACTACGTTGTAAATACAAACGATATAATTCTGTCCGTGCTTGACTTTGATCTTGAAGCAATTGTTGTTTCTTTCTGGCGATGGACTATAAACTCAATATTTGGTGTTTTCGGTGGCGACGATGTCGCTTATGACGCAGGGTTGATGTCGTACAACAAAAGCATAGGTGATGTTCTTTATTTTTATCATATTCCGCGAGGTCCTTACCTAATGCTACCATTGCTTGGGCCAAGCAATTTACGCGATGGTCTTGGTTTAACCTTATTCACAATTACAACGAGCTCATTTTGTTGGTCTTATATCTTTCAGGCAAAAAAATACCCCCATTTATTATCTTATCTCAATGTTTCAAGCTTCTGGCACTTTCCATTTAGCACAAAAGACGATCTGATTTGGATATCATTTTTTCATTCCGTCGGTTATTACATGCATATCGCAAGCACAAAAGGAAAAGTAATAAACTTTTTAAGCACATCAGCAATAGATAGATATGTAAGTTTTAGAACCGCTTACTTTCAAACACTTGATAAGGAAGAAAAAAATTATATGGATGCAAGAATGAATGGCAAGACGACAAGAAAAAATGTCTGTGATTATGACGCGATGATTGAAGTTCCAGATGAATGCAACGAAGATCCAAAAATTTACAAAACCACTTACTTGTAAAGAAAATACCAACAAAATACCAGCCTTAACGCTTACATCTAAAAGGAATAAATATTGAAAATTTCAAAATCTTTCAAAATATCCTCTTCAATTTTTTCCATAACCTTCCTGTCGTTTTCTACGATATGGTCATAGCCAAGTAAATGTAAAGCTCCATGAACAAAAAGATGTTTCAATCTGTCTTGAAAGGTTTTGTTATATTCTTCCGCTTCTTGTTGAATTTTTTCAAAACAAAAAAACAAATCCCCTAAGAATAAAGTTTTATGATTTCTTCCATAAAAAACATTTTTATCATCACAATTTGCAAAAGATAGAACATTGGTGCTTTTATCAATTCCACGATATTGCCGATTGAGTAAAGTAATAGTTTTTGCATCAGTAAAATTTACATTCAAAAAAACACTATCAGCAAAGGTCTTGGTTTTTTCAAAACAAGCAATAACTAATTTCCTAATTTCCCTTGATGATAAAGCATTTTTTTTCCAAAGTGGTGCCCTACTTCTATTTATTATAACTTCCATAACTATCGCAAATTTGGGCAAGAACAAGTAATAATTTCATCTGGTGTATATTTTACAGAAGGATCGAAACCATCGCCAGAAATTCCCTGAATATAGTCAGGTAAAAGAAATAAAGCAAATGTCTTTGGAGCAAAAAAAATTCCCACACCTATCGCAACCGTCAAAACCTCTTGCCATTTGAATTGCCCTTGAATAAAAGACCAAGCAGAAAGCATTATCATAAAACTCGCGAGTGCTCTCCCTATTCTTCCTTGTAAAAACATAATAATATCGCAAACGGTTTTTAGTGCAGGGTTTGCGTTATCCCCGCATTCAAGTGCAAAAGCAACGGAGCCAAAAACAACAAACACGCAAAAAGCACCAATAAAAACATCTTTTGATAAAAATTTAAACACTTTTTTTAAAACCACAACAAACCAATTTTACTAACTCAATTAAATTCAACGATTTTTAATTTTTAAATTTATTTTTTCCCTTTACTCAATTTTCATAACTTTTATTAACTCTTTTTAATATTCGCTTCACTACTTCTTCTTGGTTAAATTTCTCGTTAGCCCTCGCATCGTTTCGTTAAAAACGCAAACTGTGTCCGTCCCGTGTCTCAAAGTAAATATACTTTCAACACTTTCAACGGCAAGATACTGATTTATAATTCTGAAATTAACCGTGCTCTCAAAGCCGTCGCTATCAACGGCAAAAATCGCTGGAATTATACCATTCTTATCCCTAAATTCAAAATATGTAAATTGTCCATCATCAAACACTTTTATAGGCGTAATGGCATAATCTCCGGAAACCGTGTAATTAAAATTAAAGTTTTCGGCTTTTGATAAATCAGGCCCTTTTTGCACGACATATTGAATTATTGAATTATTCCCGCTACCACCACTTTGCTGAGAACCTTTTTTATCATCCATACCGGAAGGATAACGAAACTTTACGAAAAAAGTAATATCGTCATCAAAAGGTCCACTCGGCGTTCTCGCGTGTAGTTCAAAAAAATAGGTTCTTAAATTCGTCATAACGGTCATTGTGGTATCAGCATCTTCGGAAATCGGAGTTAAAAACAAACGATTTTTTGTTGTTTTAATCGCCCAAGAATCTGGTTTTGGAATATAAACAGTGTTAATTTTCTCTGTCGCAGCAAATTCAATATAGGTCGGGTTCATATAAAAACCCTCATAGTAATAAATTCCATTCGTATGATACAACCAAGATTTAAAACGACCTTCCGCTCCATACCTCTGCGGATATATTAAAGAAGCATTTGCAGAATTGAAAAATGGAAAAGCGACCAACAAAAAACACAGACAAGAAAAACGAAAAAACGGCATCAAACAGCCGATAAGAAAAGACAACAATTTTTTAAAATTAAAAACCACTGCCATAGCATCAACTACTTTTCTGCAACTGAATATCATTTACTTTAAATTCAATATTTGAATCACCATTTTGGTCTTTTCTTATAAAGAAAGTAAATAAAATCGTCGCAACAAAATCCTGTTTTTTATTATGTTCGTCTGTAGTTTCCGTTGAAAATGAAACATTGGCTCCAATCGGCGTTTCATCACCGATAATGGAATTATAAAACTTGCTGAAAATGTCCCTTGTTTCGTAAAAAAACTCAATATTCTTAATAGTTGCGACTTTTTTTGTCCCATAAATAGCAAGTTGAACATCACCGGTATCGCCCTCTGGAACATAATCATTTGCCAAATATCTGTTATAAACCTCCAAACCAGATAAATTTTGAATTAAACTCATTTTTTTTTTTAACGATTGCATCGCATTTTCCTCGCTATTATGCGTTAAAGAAAAGAAATTTACGACGTATTTTGAAAGCATAAATCGCAAAATGCCTATTTTTTTATCCTCCTGACCAACTAATTTACTTACCTTTATTGAACTTTCATTGTCTTTGTGATTTACAAGAAGGATGTAAGTATTTTTATAATTCTTCGCTTTTCTCACTATTCCAATGGTTGAAACTGAAAAATATAAGCAAAACAACGAAACGACTAGCAATAAAAAATACATCAAGCGTTCACAGGCCGGGCTTACGTAAATCGTATTATACCACCTTAATGCTTTTTTAAAAAAATCACCTTCCATTTTAAAAAAAACTAAATTTTTTTAGAAAAATATACTCAAATCAAAAATTAAAGTTCCCTTAAACTTTAAACATCTTGTTTAACCATTTTTTTAATCTCCCCAACTATACACTTAATATCGTTCAATTTTTTTGGTTCATAGTATGTAAGCTTATCATTTTCAGTATTCAATTCCACGCAACTACCATTGTTAATTGCATAATTGATAAAGTCTTTATACTTCTTTGTGTTATTTTTACACAAAAAGACATAAGACGGCTTTCCTTGCGACAAATATTCACTATGGTCGTTTATTGAATTACCAATCAAAACGTAATAAGAAGACCAATACATAAAGGCAACTTTTGGATTTTCATCGGGATTTTCCCTCTTATCATAAAAATAATAACTACAATCCAAGTTTTCTTTAATTAACTTTACAGCCAACTTATTGACATTTTTTTCTGAAAAAATCAATAAAGGCATTTTCATTAAATATGAAATTCTGCTTATTGTTTTTGCAAAAGCAATAACATCGTCTTGTAGAAAATCAAACATCAGTGATTTACCATTGATAAAGACACCTATAAACTCACCTTTTAAATAACTCTTTATTTTTTTAAATCTATCCGTTTCCGCTAACGCGACTTTTTCGTCAAGCTCATTGCAAATTAAACCATTAACATCTATTTTTAATTTCTGTGGCCAAACCCTCTTGCTTGTTGCTTGCTTCAGCAGAATGTCGGTTTTTGCGAGCGGGCAATGTGTATTCCCAATCTGGACAATTCTTGCGTTTGGAAAAGCAAATTTTCGCAAATGTTTGGCATATCTTATCATTTTCTTACCACTTACAACGATGGCATCGCAATCCTCTACATCTTTAAAGTCGTCAATATGTTTTACTAAAAGCCAAACAGGTAAAAATGTTAGCAAAAAGTTCGGCAGACGAATAAACATATTAAAATACACTTCTTTCTTATAGAGTTCTCCGCCACGAGCAAGCTCTTCTGCAATAATTGTTGCTTGTGCGTTATCAACTCTTGAATGCTTTAATTGTCCCAAAAGAACCAGAACTTTCACAAAGACACAACAGCAGGTATTTTACAATTTATAATTTTCAAATGATTTATTTTAATGCACTTAATAAGTTCATGATGTCTAAAATTGCAAATAATGTTATTATTGTTATAATACCAGGCGTGAGGGCATTAAGCTTATTTGCACTGATATTTTGTTCTTTTCAATCAATATGCTTTGGTGAAAATTATGCAAATTTTGCTTACCAAGTTGAGAAAAGTTTTCAAGGTCAACAAAACAACAATACGAAACAGCAAATTGGTAAATTTGACGACGGAAGCACTTTTGATTTTTCAAAAACACTTGAAGCTAATTATTTAAACTTCGCAGAAAGTAGATATCAGCAAAACGATTTTATTGATGCATATTATTTCAAAACAAAAGCAATGAAAATAAAGAATTACAAAATCATCGCACCGGCAAATCCTTACTCTTTTGGTATTTTGCCGGATGACATAGAACAATTTATTATTGCACGAGAACAATTAAGAAATGCATCAATAAATTCAATCATAAATTCAAATGACGGGCTTGTTTTGGCGGATAGCTATATTGCTTTCGATTGCTGGCTTGAAGCTTTTGAGGAAGGCAATACAACCGAAAAAATGAATAGATGTAAAAATAGGTTTTTAGATAATATGAAAGCTTTAAGAATGTCGTTATTGATACAAGGATACAACTTGTTTGACATGACAACAAAAGAAAATTTGGCTTTAAATAACCGCAATTCTTCCTGTGAAAGTTGTGCTTTATACAACAAAGGGCTTTATTGCAATGCACTATATTTTGATAAAGACGAAATAAAATTGATGGACAAGATGAATGTTGTTATAAAACGTCTACAAAAAAAGATGACATATTTTAATAGTCCGACGATTACAATTATGTATTACCAAAATGCGTACGGATATACTAAAAAACTCGGACAACAAAGAGTTGAAGCCGTAAAAAACA